>Ga0209815_1000329_pt1 | contig 35622 bp, 14 predicted proteins | sample CoawatmetaG00DNA_FD_187507 | JGI IMG/M metagenome (GOLD analysis project Ga0209815, IMG submission 187507) | Marine microbial communities from the West Antarctic Peninsula - Coastal water metaG002-DNA (SPAdes) (version 2) | ecosystem: Environmental > Aquatic > Marine > Coastal ...
TTTATGTACGCTGCCACGGCATTTTGTAACGCTGTTCCTGTGCCTAATCCTGTAATATCCATACTAAACATTACTGGCTCTGTAGCAATTTCTTGATCTGAATATGCTTTAGTTACAACTGTACCTGATGCAGATTCTGTTACAGCTAGTAGTACTGCTTGTTTAGCACTAATAGCTTTTCCTACACCAGTAATTTTTTGTGTGTCAGTAACATTAATGTCGCCGCCACCTGTAATTGATATACCAGCAGTTGAAGTAAGTGCCATGTCATTAGTGGAACTAATTATCTTACCATTAATATTAATTTCATCAATTTGTAGTACAGTTAGTGTGCCAATCTGAGTTAAGTCTAGTGCTTTTGTAACATTTACTAATGTGTCATTTGTAAGTTTATCAACGCCGCCAATTTTATAACTGTGTGTAGTATTTGATATATCAAAGTTTACATTAGTAGTAAATGCATCTGTGGCAACCTTCCACAGTATATCCTTACTACCGTTACCACTATTAACTTGTATGCCAGCTGAGTCTGCTTGTGCATCTGTAAGCTCAGTACTATCGTTCTTAACACCAATTTCAATTACTTTATCTTCAACTCTTAGTGTCGCAACATCTAATGAAACTCTTGTTCCTTCGACAATTAAGTTACCAGTACAACGTATGTCGCCTTCAACGTCTAGTGTATATGCTGGTAATCTGTTAGTTGTAAATATGCCAACCCTTGCAGTACTTGCATCTACATAAACTGCATCTACTGATATAGCTCCAAATGTACTTGACTTAACTCGTAAGCTTAAATCGTGGTCAGTAAGCTGATTCTCAATATAAAATCTAGGGCCAACAACTTTTTGTACGTTGTTTTGTGATAAACCAATAGTTAAACCGCCTGAGTTTTGAACTGTTAGTGTTCCAGTAGTAATGCCGTTTGCTGTTGAAGGAAGGAAACTATCAGCAGTTCTAACTACTCCACCTGCTGTAACAAGTGCGTTTGCAGAATCTGAAATGCCTCTGAATTTAAAATTAGCAGTATCAATTACGTTGTAGCCAACTTTAATAATTCCTGTTGGGTTTGTTGCTGTAACTAGTTTTAGTACTCGTTGTGCATAAATTGGGGTAAATTCAATGCTACTAATTACTGCTGCTAGTGTTCCGCCTACATATAAATTTGCAACTGTACGTGATCTACTCTGTGAGTCAAGTATACTACCAATTTCGAATCCACTTTTTTGTTGTGTTTTAGTATATTGCGGACCCATTAACATTAAGTCAGTACCATCATACGCATATACTTGATTATTTAGACTGTCGATCCATAAGTCGCCAGCTACCATTTGCGGTTGTGTAGTTTGTACAATTGGACCGCCACTTGATTTCCATACAGTACCGTTATAAACTTGTAACCGCTGTGTTGTACTATCCCACCAAAGTTGTCCGGTTATTGGGTTGCTTGGTGCTGCTGTGTTACTAAAGTTTTCTAATAGCTTAATAAAGTTTTCGTTAAAGTATTCTCCGTATCCGGTATAGTTTCTACCAACTAACACAAGGTTAGTGCTATTTGTATCAATCTGCCCGTCAATTAAGTCTGTTAGCAGTGTACCGTCTGTTTTGTTTAGTTGATAGCTCATGTTATACTCCAGTATAGATAATATAGTTAACTGCTAAGAAAGGATTCATAACATCAAATGCTGTACCTAGCGTTGCTTCTGTTTTGACGCCTCCACTAGATGCAATGCCTTGTGTGCCACCTAAGCCTGGTTCTATTGGCAATGTAATTGCATTGTCATCAACAGGTGCACCTGCGCCAACTCTAATTCCATAAAACTGTGTACCACTTGCGCCTTCTAAGTCATGTTCGTGTTCTGGTAAGTTATCAGTTGCAATTGCGTTTGCTTCTGAACCTGCGTTGCCGCCTATTGCGTCAGCAGCAATATTTGTTACTCGGTTTGCACTAGGGCCGCCCATGTTATCGAGACCTAAGGCAAATCTGCCTCTAAAATCAGGCAGTGTAAAGTAGTTTACACCATTATCTGATACTAAACTAGCGTCTTTAAAGTTATGTGAAATTGCTAACCATAATTCATTAAAGTCTGATTTTCTAACTTCTGTGCCATCGCATACTAACCATCCTGTTGGAGCTTCTACTCCGCCATAGGCCATCATTGATCCTGCTGGTACTAGCGGGATTGTTTTTAAGAAGTTACGTTTTGTAATTCTATAAACACCTGTTGTCCCTGTTGTTTTATTTAATAATAATTCGTCTGCATTGCCAGCATCGTAAGTAACAGTCTTGTTACTAATAAAGCTATCAGCAATACTTACAGCAAAGGTTTTTGTGCTTCCGCCAGTTTGTCCGTCGAAATCAAAACTTGACGGCGTAACATCTCCACTTAGAGCAAATGTTGTAGCACTTGCTAGTCTATCAGCACTTCCTGCTCTGCCACTAACTGTTCCGCTTACATTGCCTTGCACATTGCCATAAAATGTTTGAGCATATATTTGATCAAACTTGTTACTTGTCGATCCGATATTTCTTGAACTAGATGTGTCTGGTGCAATATTACCTGTTTGTAATAAACCACCAATATCAACATTGCCACCAATATACGCATTAAGTGCGATTCCGATGCCGCCGGCTGTTTTAATGCTTCCTGTTCCAATTGATGATGAATTAATAGTACTTGTAACTTGTAAAATACCAGTTTCTGCTTGCCCTGTTGACGGAGATATCTTAATATTACCTTTAACATCAACTGCTTCTTCTGGTGCAGCATTATTAAATCCAACATTACCATCGCTGTTTATACTTACAACAGTTGGCGTTAAGTTTCCACTACGCATTCTAATGTCAATACTCGATCCACTAGTGTTATGTTGTACAACTCCAGTTTCTCCATCAATACCTAAACTTAACTGACCACCTGTACCAATTTTAATTCCGTCATTACTTTTAACACTGAGTTGAAAATCAGTAGTACTTGCAGTGTTACCTCTTAGGAAGTTACTTGCTGCAATTGCTGTACCACCAACTACTAATGCTTCTGCTTTTTCAGCAGTGCCATAATATTTTAATGCTTGTACGCCAACAATTGCTTCGTCAGCAATATTCATACCAGGATTAATTCCAGTTCTAAAACCTTTTATCGATGTCTTTGGTACAAAAGTTTGGCTACTAATAATAATTACTGGCTTGTCTTCAACTTTAATTGATAATACATTGTAAGTTATATCGTCAGTACCTACAATTGCCTGGGCTTGGGCTCCAGTTAAAAGTCCATCACTAAAGTCTGGTCCTACTAATACCCAAGCACTGCCTGTAAACAAATATAATTGCTGACTTTCTGTGTTAACCCACAAGTCGCCTGCACTACTGTTTGCTACTGCTGGTGCTGCACTGGCTTTTTTAAGTCCGCCACTTGCAACCCAGTTTGTGCCGTCATAAACCTTTAGCTGATCAACTCCTGCTGTTGTGTCGTACCACAATTGACCTTCTACTGGACGCAATGGTGCAGTAGTGTTTGCAAAATTTTCTAGTATATGCAAGAAGTTTTCATTTACTGCTTGACCGTATGCTGTTGTACCTCTGCCTGGAAAACTTAAAGTTGTTTCTGTGTTTAGTGCATTGTCTTCAACAATTATTGTACCTTTGTTAACAGTATCTGTGTAATTTATTGTATATGGCATATTTTATCCCTTACCCTGCCAAACTTTGTACACGCACAGTGTAGTCAATTTGTATTAATCTGTTAAGCGACTTCTGTACAGGATGGAAAATAACATGTGTCATTAATCTTCCTGTTCCAGCAGCACTGTAGCTACGTAATCCTAACTCATCAAACACATACGGACTGTCTGTTGCACTTGCAGTATCAAATGCATCTTGTCCATTTGGTTCGCCGTAATCAAGTAAACAACTTACAACAATATCGGTATAATTTGTACCCGCTACATGTCGGGTTTCAAGTTTATTTCTTGCAGGGTCAGTATTATTTACACTTCTGTCGTCAACAACTTTAGTATAGGTTTGGTTGTATAGACTTGCATTAGTTCCTGTGCTGTTAGGTGTTAGATATGTAATAATACCAGTTGGGTCGACGCTTGTTCCGCCGTTTCCAAAGCTCATTTCATATATAAACCCTTGTCCAGCGTTTGCTAAACTATCTGCTAGTGCAATACTCATATTCTCGTAATGGATTGCATTGCGCTTGTCAATGTATACCTTTTGTGATTCAGGGTCGAATATCTTAATATGTCCCTGAACTAGTACTCCGTTTGTATCTTGCATGTTATCGCTCATTTAATTTTTTCCTATACTGTATTTATTCAGGTAGCTCAGATGTTCCTGCACGTAAGAATCTTGCAATACTATTTTCTGTATCACCCAGTGATTCTCCGAAAGTTGTCCAACTTTGTCCTACTTTTTTCACTACTGTTACTTTTGTATTCTCTGCAGGTGTTGCTAGTAATGTGATTGCATTAGTATTAGCATCAAATGTAAAGTCTGCTACAACAGTAGTGTCGCCTTCTGGGCTATCTAATGCTGTTACAGGGTTAAACACATCTAATGTTGTCTTACGCATACGTGCTCCTGCAACAAATACTTCAATTTCATTAATCGATGCTACAGGGTAACTAACTGTAAACGCACTTATAACACCGTCTGCTGTAGCATTATATGCCAATGTACTATCTTTATACGGAACAGTCTTACTTATGTTCTGATCGTATACCTTAGTATTTAATGTGTAAGTATTCTTAACTCCAGTACCTAATGTTCCTCTACGTAGTTGGCGCAGTGTATTACTTTCTTTTACAAAGTACTCAATACGCTCGCCGTCAATAAAGATTACACCTGGTAAATTTTGCGCTTTATTCGGTTCTGACAATGCGCTTGCATCATCTAACTCAACTCTTAGATCGTAATAATTTAATGGTTGTGCTAACCTAGCTGTACTTTTTTCTAAGCGTTTAAAGTGTGTTCTATTAAGCATATCCTTAAACTGTCTATAAGCAAATTTAGGTACACTAATATCAGCAGTGAAGTGAATAATATCTATAACATCATCAGCCGCTGGCTGACGTACTAATTGCACCTTTTTCTTATCGTCGGTAATATAATAGTCTACACTCGGTGATAACAGCTCGTTGTTTACGCTAACCCAAACATACTGAGCATCTGCTGCTGGTTTGCGCAACGTTATTTCGCCAACTGTTAATCTATTGTAAGTAACGTAATCAACATCTGCTTCTGTTAATGTTGATCTTGAAACAACTTCGTAATTTGTACGTTCAATTTTTAGTAAATTATGATTAGTAAACTTTATTACTTCAATAACAGCGCCAGCAACTGGAGCTGTGTCTAAAGTAACTGTAGTTCCTGTAACTCTGTATTCACCATCTGTAATTACATACATTTCAAGCAAGTCACCAGCTACTCCAATTTCGTCAGCTAGTGTAATACTACTATTTGCATTTTCAAAACGCCATTGTGTTGGAGTTGTAATTTCTGTACCGTTTAATAGTACTTTAATGTCAGAAACATTTAAACTACCTTGTGGCATTTGGAATATCTCTAATGCAAATTCACGCTGAACTGATGCTGGTATTGTATATTGTACATTATATCCTGCATTTAATATTTTGTTATCTACCTTAACAATAACATTATGTTCTGTAGGGGTTGAATACAACGGTGCATTTGCTAGTGTAAACACTGTTGTTGCTGCATCGCCAGTAAACGTATCTTTAGTAATTTGGCTATAATTAATTTGTGTATCTGATGCAAATACAGTATAGTTAATTACTCCTTCGACGGGTACCGCTGTACTAAATCTAATAACTGTCTTAGGTCCAGTCTCTGATTTAAATGCATCAACTGTTTGTTGTACTCCGTTAATACTAGCATATACACTTGCTCCAGTTTCCCAATCAACTGTTGTTTCAAATTCAGTCCTATTGCCGTCTCCCATAGATTGACCAAAGTCTAATATGTTTTGGGTGCCTTGGGCAACTGTTACAATACTAAGTTCTGCTCCTGGAACTACTGTAGCCAATGTTATTGTATTAGCTACCCAATTAATTGTATAATCAGTCTGTGGTAGTATAACGTTACTAACTTTTACAATAACTGCGTCACTGCTATTAGGTGTTACACCTAAATTGTAAGTATTTGTGTTTTTCATTGTATAACTTTGGCTATTAATAATGCCTTGTCCTGCACTATCTCTTGTAAACACTTTAATATCAAGCGTGTCAAGTACTTGTCCAGGAACTACTTCTTCAGGACCGCTACTTGTTGTAGGAGTAACAAAACCATCGCCGTCTATAATAATTTCTTCTGCTGTTATTCCTTTAGCAGTTGCATATGCTAAGTCGCCTCCACTAATCGCCGTATCATAACTAGTTACATCAGGCTGTATACTACCGTCACTGGAAGTCTTTCTTACAACAAATATATCACCATCTAATAAACTTATTTCTAGGTCTTGTACATAAATTATATCAGTTGTGCCGTCACCCGTAATACTATTTGCAATAGCATTTACATTAGTTGCTGATCCTAAACTAAAGTTAGGATCGTCAATTCTTACGCCGTTTTTATAAAGATTATAAACAACACCATCTTCGAGCGGAGCACTTAACTGTACTGCAATTGTTGATCCGTCTGCTGTAAAGACTTCATCTTCAAACGTATTATCATATGTGTCCCATGTATCGGTGTACCAACCTGCTGTATCAAATCCACTAGGGCCAGCAAAGTCAAAGCTTCGTACTTCAACGCCGCCGTAATCAATTCCAGTCATTAGCTGTGCTAAATCATTACCATACATACCTGCTATTGGCTTGTATGCAAGCTGGGTTCTGTCTGATGCGTTCAACATACTTAATGGTATATTATAATCTATTTTTATAACTGCATTTAGTTTTGGCGGAGTTACAAATATAACCTTACCTTGCTCTCTAGTATAAGACTTTGTGGTGTCATCAACATTTACAAAAGTATATTTACTACGCAGTTGTAATATGTTGTCAATGTAAACACTTACTTTTGTAAGGTTAAGATCCATTGGCCATTCAAGGAAGAATCTTGCTTCAAATCCAGTACCTGTAAATGTCTCTGACTTAGCTAAAGAACTAAAAGTAAATGCTCCACTTGTTCTGTCAAACTTAATTTTAACACTTGGGCTTCTTACTAAACCGTTGCCTAATACTGCTGTCGCCTTTGTCGGAGTACTTCCAGTTACTTGCGAGCCTGATATAGTAATAGTAGGGGCACTAGTGTATCCACTACCTGGATTAGTTACTACAATACTAGTAACTTTTCCATATCCTAAGTATGCTTTAGCAACTGCTCCTGTGCCGCCGCCTCCTGAAAATAGTACAGTAGGTTCATATGTAAAGCCAGAGCCAGCATCACCAATTTTAACTTGAGTTATTTGGTATCCGTGATTATCTTTCCAGTTTTTACGTGGATATACTGCTGTGTTAAGATTCTGATCAGTAATAATATTATCAATAATCTTTGCACTACTTGCATTAATTTTCTTAGTTGTTTTATCATACTGTGGCTGTAAATCAAAGTCACTAATAGAACTATTAGTAGGCTCAAGTCCAGCATAATCACTAACAAATTCTCTTATCTTTGTTGAGTAAGGCTTAAACTCTTCAACAAAGTCTTGGTAGCTTGAAAGATTATCATTATTAAATGTTAAATCCTGTGTACTTAACGAACCTCTGTTGTGCTTAGATTTTACAAAACTAGTTTTAAACATCCAGTCAACTGCTTGCTGTTCTGACATTACATATCGTAGTGCTGCCATAAACAATTGATTATATTCTACAGATAAATTGCCTATAAAGATATCGTCTCTAATTGCTTCAAGTATACTTCTTAACTCAACACTTGGATTATTGTCGTAAAAATTACTATCAAAGCTGCGGTTATCAAATCCTATAGTGTTCTTTGAGTAGTCATACAATGTATCTTTAAATTGTATTGTTCCGTTTTGACGTCCAATTGTATTATAGTTAACTGTGTAGTCTTCAGTGTCTACATCATCTATTTTTTGTAATAATAGCCATCCACCTGTACCAACTATTTCAATTTTTACAATTTGGCCAATAGCATTATTTAAACTTGGTAGCTGATATGATCCTGCAATAGTGTCGTTAATATTTGTAAACTGGTTAAATCCAGTTGCATACCAATCAATATAATGCCAATATGAATTTGTATTATAACTTTGAAGTTTTCTTCTATACCAAGCAATGCCGTTCCATGAATATAACGCCCATTTATTTTGTATAGTTTCGTCTGCTGTTACTAGCACTGTAACTGGTCTAACTGTAATAGTAGTACTACTATTGTATAATTTTCCGCTGTTAACAATAACAACTGCTGTTATTTGTCCTAAGTTATTAATAGTAATATCAAATTCAGCGTCTGTGCCAGTTCCATTAATTGTAAAAGTAGGAGCAACTTTGTAGCCACGTCCCGCATCGACAATATCAACTCTAGATATTCTACCATTAGTAATAATAGGTGTTAGTATAGCAGAAGTAATTTTGTTTGTACTTACATATGTAAGTTCTGCTACTGTAGCTGATGTTAAATCATATTGTCTTGACAATAATGTAGGCTCAGCATCTTTCTTTGTTAATGCTGTAAGATTATATTCATCAACTATAAGGTGTTCAGTTAATTTTAAATTTATTCTTTCAATGGTTTGCTTTAATGCTTCAAATCTATTTACAAACATACTCTGTCTTGGGCGATTTTGTACACCATAGCGAGTTTTAAGTGTTATAGTAGGATCAGGAACAGTTCTGTTATTGTCATCAAAGCCAATTAAACTATCAAACCATTTACGTTCAATATCTGGGTCAGGTTTACTTGTACTTAATCCATCTGATATTAACTTGTACTGACTGTGCAGATTTTGTGTTTTCTTAGGACCCGTTGAATATTTAATATTCAAAACTAAATCATCGTTATCAACAAATGTATCAAAGTTATTAAGAACAAATTTATTATCTGAAAGTAAACTTAAGAATGGATAACCTTGTGTTCTTGGATTTTCAATAAGTGCTGCAATATCGCTAATGCTTAACTTTCTGTTTTCTAATACAGGAATTGTAACTTTATTAACAACCCAAAAGTAATACAAGTTACTAAACGTCTGACTAATATCATCATACACTATTTTAGTTGAATACTTGCTATCTCCAAATAAACTTACACCACTAATTCCAGCTGTAAGTCCATTAGGGGTATCAGCTACACTATCCCAAATACTTGGAATAAAACTACTTTCGACCCATTCAAACACATCTATCCTTGCTCCAGGAATTAGTTTATTCCATGTGTTTTTTTGGAATGTTGTTGACCCTTGGTAAGCATGTGCAAATTTAGCAACACTAATGTTCCACCAAACTTGTCCAACATGTGTTTCGCACCATGCTCTATTAGGATCAACTGTATTATCAGCAGTTGCTCCTGTGTTATATACAGCAGGATCGTACGGAGTTTTAAATGTAATTTCTTGCTCAGCTGGGCCAGCAATTTTACCTTGTACTGGATCAATGTAATCAATATAACTTACAATGGAATTTTCACGCTTGTTGTATAAGAACGCTCCGCGAATATTATCTACATCAACTGGGGTTATGCCTTCATTAACAACACTCCATGCAAACGTAGTTGCATTTTTTCTAAAGTCAACTAATGCACCTTTGTATCCAGCAACGTCATCACTTGGAGTGGCGCCGTCTATTGCTCCTACAAGTTGATCTGGCATTCCAATATAAACATGGTTTCCGTTAGTATAAATGTTCTCGCCAAACGTAGTTTGTGTTAACGGATATGTAAACTGCTCTGAATATATTAAGTTACTATTAATATTTTCGTAAACATATACAGCTCCTTTATCAAGTTTGATATTTCTAAAGTTTGTAAACAAGTTATCAAACGTAGTTGCTGTATCGTCTGTTGTTGTAAATGTAGTAACGTCAAACGTAGTTGGAATTGTTTGATCACCATTTAAACTTGATACAACTAAGTTATCAGTTCCGTATGATAATCCAAATCCAAAGCCTTCGCTTTCTTCGTTGTTTGGCGGAGTTAGTGTTTGTGTTAAAGTAAATGTGCCGGCTGCTTGTGTATAAACATACACAACACCTTGATTAGCTTTAGTATTATCATTTCGCATTGAGCTTACTGCAAATTGTGTTCCTTCAGGATTTAAACTAACTTTGTCGCCCCATCCTGTAACATCGTCAGGCGCTGTTATTGTTTGAGATAATTGGAACTTTTCACCAACTGCACGGTAAATTGCAAGTGTTATATTTGATGTACTGGCTACCGTCTGTTGTTTACTTGTTACAACTAGAACTTGTGCATCACTACTAATATCAAAACTCTTACTAAACTCTACTATATTTTCAATAGGATCAAATACGTTTTCATTGTAAAATGCATTTGCAGTTAAGTTTGGCAAGTATCCTAAGTAATCAACATCAGTAGTAATACTTTCCCAAGAGTTATTTGAAGCACTTGGAGCTGCTGCATTAACTGCTACGTTAGTTTTTGCTTTCCATAGTGCATTATTTTGTGCAACTACACTTCCTATTATATAAGAGTAAGTGTTGTCGAAATTACCTCTGTAGTTAGAATCCTTTGCTTGCTTCCAACTAATATTACTCCAATAAATTGGATCAGTAATAAAATTATCAGAAACTGTTGTTGCTTTAAGGCAAATATAATATCCGTCTTTATATGTTACAATATCTCCTATTTCAAATGCTGTTAGTTTATATTCACCTTTGAAACTGTCAGTTGCTTTAGTACCATGACGGAATATTTCAATTGATCCAGGGTCTGTTCGTCTGCCGGTATTATCAAATGACTCTCCAGCTGCGGTAACACCATTACTAGCTACTAGTAATGTATAGTAGTCGCCAGTTTGTACTATTGCAACTTGAGAGCCAAAGTTTCTATTTGCTGCTCTATGTTCTGATATTATTGTAGTTTGGTATCTATAGCTGCCGTTATCTAATTTTCTATAGATTACATACGCGCCTTCGTTAGCAAATGTTTGCGCAGTGCCAGTTGCATCTGCTGGAATATTATAAACTTGTGTATAATCTTTGTTTAAGCTAAACGGAGGATTAGGCAATCTAGAAATACCAGATTCAGTAGTTTCACCAAAGAACCAATACTCTTCGTCAACTATTGTTGGCGAAGCACTAATATCAAAGTTAGATGAATGTTCTAGTACAATTAACTTACCAATTAGTGTAGTGCCTAATGCAATACTATTGTTTACATCTGTTATTGTGCCAATAGTACGCTTAACATCAGCTGCTCCTCGTAGTGCAACGTTTGCTCTACGTGAAATTCCAAAGCGTCCAATATTTGATAGTTCGGTCCAATCTCCAGTAGTGCCATCTGTATTTGCAACAATTTTTAGATATACTTTAACATCAGTAAAGTTACGTTGTACAAACACAACTTCAGCACTACTAGTTGTAATACTAGTTACTGCAAGTCCGCCTTGGCCATCTCGTGGGATTTGTACATCTTCAATTATGTCACCAACCTGTGGTTCAAATGCAAATCCTTGGAAGTCAAACTCAGTTAATTTAAAATCAATATATCCATCCCATAAATCAACAATTGTTTGTGATTTGTTTAGGATATCGTATGTAAGTCCTGCACTTGCAAGATCAATAACTCTGTTGTCAAGATTGTATAAACGGAATTCCTGTACGTCACTTATTGTTAATGTATCTGTAAATGTCTTTGCTCCTCGGATAACAAGCTTGTTACTCGGAAGATCACGTTCAGCACCATCTGCTCCATCTTGTAATGAAGTGTCACCTCTATAAGATAATTGAGCAATGTAACTAGCTTGGTTTTTCTTAGTTACATATACACCGATTGTTCCAACTGTCTCTTGAATGTTAGAGTACACATTTAATGCACGGGCTGATCCGGATACTTTAATATCAGCATAAACTAGTCCGCGACCTTGATCATAATATGTACCATCATTATTATAATTAAATCCTGTATTAATATACCAATATCCGCCGACTGCATTAGTTGTAGCAACTGTTGCTTGTTCTGTATAATCTCCAACTACGTCTGCTCCATTTACATATAAAGTTCCAGTTAACGGAAATATGCCATTTGTATCTTTAATATATATTACTGCACTATCAAGTCTAGTGCCTACATAAAATACTACGCCGGCACCGGTATCAGTTGTTACTGTACTACCTACAGTCGGCAATGTTATAAAAGCTTCAACAAAAAATACATGATCAATTTTTTCAACAATAGTATGTTCTGCATCAAGGAATTCTGGTGTTATTTCAGAAATATCACCATCAAACGGAAGATAATTAGCTAATGTAGGATATGTATAACTCCGTCTGTTCCAAGCTAACCGTAATAAATCTCCGGGCTTTGTACCAATGTACATATCTTTTGGAGCACGTACTAACAAGTGGTTTGTTATGTTATTTTGTAATCCTGGATCTCCTGAAACTAACAAGTTTATTGTTGTACTATCAGCATCTGCTTGGCTTGCAATGTTTACATATGTGTCAAACGTACTAAATCCTTGGCTTCCAATCTGTGGAAGGATTTCTCTGTTAGCTTTCCACAAGCTCTCTCTATAGCGCACAATATCACTCTTAACATAAGTTGCATCGCTTTGAAAGTCAAATGTACTTAGGCTTGTATTTGCATCTGTTTTATATGCTAATCTAGTCTTAACACTACTTGCTTGCGGGACACCTATAATAAGATATTCGCCATCTGGCGATACTGCAATACTTTTTCCAAAGTCTGCATTTGTCTTACTATATAAGTCATCGTTGTCAAGTGATAATTCTTGATCTAATATTAATTCAGACTGTTCTCTAGTTCTTCTATAAACTGATACTTTGCCGTTAACATCGTTAGGCGATGATACAAAAACATTATTATTATTTTGTGTTACTGCAACACTATCACTAAATCCTTGATCAGTACTATCATACAATGCTGGATTTGTGATTGTATGCTGATTTAAATAAACAGGATTATTTTCTAATACTGCCCACTCAGCACCGTATGTATCAATCCATAACTTTTGTTTATTGTAAAGTTCTTGATTAATAAATGAATTTAGTGATTCTACAGTTGGTACTCTAACTGTTCTTAATTTTGATAGTGTAAATGATTCTTCTTCAAAGTCTATTATTTCGTTAGTTATTGGAACTTGGATTTGAATCTTATCTAAGTTAATACTATCTACTTCATATATACCATTAAGAGCATATTGATTTGCTCCGCGTACACTAATATACTCGCCTACACTTAAAACTTGGTCTGCCCATTTATCAAGTGTTAGTTCTACTAACTGTAGTCCACTTTCTGATACTCTAGCTATAGCTGTTAATGCTGATGTTATGTTAGCTTTAGTTTTTATTAACTGTAATACTGACCAGTCAACAGGATTAATTATACCGCCTTGTGTAGTGCTAGTATCAGTTACCCATATAGTTGCTCCTAGAGAAATTTGGTTACTATCAATAGCCGCAAGATCTATAATGTTGTTAACAACAAAGTCAACACTATTTTCGTTTACATATCCAGCAGTTCTAATATATTCATTAGCTAATGTTTTGGTAGGAAACGGTGAGTGTGTATATCCTTCTGGCTTATCGTATACTTCATTTGGAAGTATTCTATAAATCTTATCAAAGTTTGTTGCTGGTAACGAGCTTAACAATTCAATTGCCTGAGGTGACTCTTGCATTTTATCTTGCTTTAAGTTAAACTCTACTTGCTGTACATCATCAACTGCACCATAACGACCAACTTGTATTGCCCATTCTTCGTAAAATTCTAAGTTATCAGCAGTATTGCCTAGTGCATCAAACAGTTTAGTAAACACATTCATTGTGCCTTTGTCTGCAATTGCGCCTCTGTAGAATTTAAACTGACTTACATCATCATTAATAATGTTAGCAAGGTACTGGCGCTTTTGATAACCTATTAAATGCTGTGCCATCTTCTGTTGTTCAATATCAAAGCTATCTGAATCTAAATCATAAAAGTCTGTAAACTGTGTAATTTTGTAATCAAAGTTAGTCATTAACTGTGACTCAGGCTTTTCACTTAACTGATACCAGTTAGTTGAATTAAAGCTCTGTGACCCTGTAGCATTTATTGTTGCCACATAGTAATATTGCTTGTACTTTACAATATCGCCGATCTTATAATCTTTCCACTGGGCCCAATCTGTAAAGCTTGCATCATCATATATAAATCCAGGGATATTTAATCCGCCATTCCAACCATCGGATCTGTAACCATTAACACGGATTCGCTCTTGTCTATATCCTGTACTTGGATTGTAGATGCTGTCATTAAAATCTGTTTTATTGTCTATTAGTAAAACGTGTTCCTTTTGTACTAACGGAAGTGATACATGATATAATCCTTCGTCAGTTCCATCTACTTGAATTCCAAAACTATTTTGGTCTCTTAATAAACTGTTAAACTCAGAGCTTAGGAACTGTCCATCTGCTTTAAATATATTATAACCATAAAACTCATCTTTAATATTATCAACTACATAATATTCTCTTTTAAATTCTAATAAGTTTGCGCCTGGGCTTAATGCTATTAACGCACTCTTTGCCCAACCTTGAGTTGTCCAGAACAAAAACTCTTTTGCAGAGCTTGCCCAGTTTTCAACTGCATTTGATCCTTTAATAACATTTTCAAAACTAAAGCCTAGCTGTGCTTGGCGTTGACTATATCCTAAAATAAAGTCAACTACTTCTTGAGCAGTGTTGAGTCGGGCGCCATACTGTAATGTTTTAAGTTCGCCAAAGTCAAAGTCTCTTTTAAACTCTGCTGTTACTCCGCCAGCAAGTGGTAAAGCAGGTAACCTAACAATATCAGTAAGATCAAAAGATGCTCCGGATGTAAAAGAGTTAATAACTCTATAATAAGCACTATTGTTTAAAAGTACTTCGCCACTAACATAAGAAGTATTACTAGACCATTCATTTACTGATTCCGAGATGCCGCCTACCGTTACTACTGCTTTAGTAGATCCTATGTGCGGTTCATAATATTCAAAGTAAGGCTTTTCTAAATTGTATCCTCTTAGAACATATCCTAGTTCAGCTCGTTCTACAACCAAGCCGCTATAAATTGCAAGCTCAGTGGGGCTACTAGTATTTAGAAATACTTGATAGTTTTCTTGCGGAACAAAAATTCCGCCTTGAGTTTGTTCTTGAGTTGGTGACCTACTGTCAAGTATTAAATTAAACTTTTGTTTGCTTGTAAAGCCTGCAACTTTTACACCCAATTGGTTACTAATTGTAGCTAACTCAGTTTGGTATCCTGTGTATACTGTTAATATATCACTTGCTACTAAGTTATAAATGTAGTTTACTAATCCAGCAGTAATAGTACGTGTTGCTGATTTAATAGTATTTGGTAATTTTAAATCTTTAATAACAATAGGTGCGTTTGTTTCTGTATTAACCCACTGCTTTGCTAAGTTCTTAGTTATTCTTGAAACATCAAAACCTAAACTCATTGTTTTTGCAGGTTTGTTTAATAGCATAGCTGTTAATACTGCAAAAGGATATTCTGAATTCCTGCGCCATGCATTTTCAACTGGAGCAGCGTCACCAAACTTAAAGTTTTGTGTTGCACTTTGTATTTGGAAGTTCTTAGCATATCGGCTATCTAATGGTGATAATAGTTTACCAATACCATCAACCGGAATAAAACTAGTTAATCCAGGGCGGGCATATTTAAGATCAATTTTAGTATTAGTAGGATCAGCAATACGACCTTTTTCTAAGTCTTTCCAAAGTACTAAGTTATCGCCTGTATAAGGAGCTGGACCATACACTGTATTCCACCAGTTTGGTTTAGTTGTTATACCAAGCATCTCCCAAGGATGACTGTGAGGACGATCGGTATCAAATGCTCGTATATATAAGCCTCTCCAGTGTCCTGGATTTATATTACCGTCTGGAGAAGTAGTATCTTGATAGTTAAATGTCCAATTGTTGGTTCTATCATAAAAATTATTATCAGTAAACGAAATATTATTTAAATTTTGCTGTATCCATTGCTGGAAGTCGCCAAGCATAGTAGTATCAATTTCAAATTTTGTGAATTCGTTAGTTCTAAACTCGCCACCGATAAAAGCATTAACATCTAATCTATCAGTTGAATAGGCAGCTTTAATATTGTTAAAAATTCTTTTTTCTAATTCAAGTAGCAATTCGTCTCTAAAATCTTTGTACGCTTTAATATAACTGCCGTCGTGACCTCTAATAAAAGCAACGCCTATTGGGTAATCAACTATTTCAACGTTATCATTGCCGCCTAGTGTTGCACCTGTTGTTGGTATGTAGAATATTTTATTCATTCCATTAAACGTATATGACTTAGATGTTGCACCTGCGCCAGCCGCAATTTTGGTAGTATACACTGGATGGAACCAACCTCTAGTGCCAGTTGCTTCGTCTTGAGCATATACTTTAAACGGACCAGTAGTTTCTGGTTCATCTGCAAGTACAGTGTCGTCAATTGTTAGTTCTGGATAATACTTAGGATACAATCCTAACTTAGTAGGCGTTGGAGCAATAAAACTTCCGTCAGTTAATGCATACTCGTATATTTCAAGTAAATCATTTTCTTTTTGGTTTGAACTTACTGATATATATCCAGCAGTATTAAAGTTATAATCTTTTTCGTGTGTTAATTGTAATCCGTTTAAATAAACAATTACACTTTCTGTACTAAGACTAGTTAAGTTGAAATTATTAGTAATTGGATATTCTGTTGTTCTAATATCTAATATAGTGTACGTTAGTTTATTAGCTGCTCCTGATGGAAGCATATCAGAGAAGTAAAACGGTTGTGATGTTAACTTATCAGCATTAATTTCTTTTAATATTTTATCTACGTGTCCTTTAACTGGACCATCGTATCCTAAGTTTAAAGCAGTATCTAAAAATGTCTTTTTAAATCTTGAATATTCTCTTTTAGAATATTTTAATGCCTTTACAATATTATAACTTTTATTAGTTACGTGGTACAGCGGCAAGTTGATTGGGCCGCTGTGTTTAACAAAGCGTTTGCCATAACGATCTAAATCGCCTAAGTCTCTTAGGTTACTTGATCCAAGATATACACCATCATAGTTTGGAATATCTTCTAGCATACTGTCGACATGGTCAACTACTTCGCCTAATGTAAATTGATTAACATCATCGTTCAAAGGATTTCGTTCTAAGTTATACGGAAACTCGTAATATCCATTAGAATTTTTAATAGCTTTACTGTCTGTTTTAATTTTGACAACATCGCCTTCTTTTAAATCTGTATTAAATAGAACAGATACATTAGCAGCAGTTTTGTCAAGGGTATATGATGTTGCAGCTATTTGTAATTTATTATTAACAAATACTATTACCTGTAAATCAGATAAACTACTAGAATCTTTATATACATCAATTACAAATTTATTAGTCTGTAAATCAGTTGCAGCATATTCAGATATAACATATTGCTTACTTTGATACGGTGTATTACTAAATCCGTTTACATAAGAAAATGCAGTAAGTGATTTATATTTCTTTAAATAGCCACTATTAATTTTATGTGTTATTAAGTCAGTTTCTGTTTGATAGTGGAAAGTGTCATTTAAAAGATTAAAATCAAAAACAATATCGCCTGTATTATTTAATGTTTTATAGTCAAGCGCAAACCCTAATTCTTTGTCAACTGTACCTGTGCCAGTAGCGTAAGAAAATATCTCAGTGCCAGAAAAACTAGTCGATCCGTAGTAAGTAGTGTCACTAAAGCTATTACCATTTACATCAAACACTTCAAACTTTGGTGTTTGGTTGCGAGTTGTTTTTTCTTGTGCGGCAGTCCACTTTGCTCCGTGGTAATGATAACTTTTACCTGCATTTTTTACACCTTGTGTAATTAGCACTGTTTCGAGATCAATAGGTAATGTATCAGTAGTTTCAATTAAACTAATTTGCCTAACATTTCCAATTTCAACAAATTTAACATTATATATTTTTCCGCTAACTTTTGGATCAATATCTGCTGCAAACAAAATACGCATGTTATCTGAAAGTGCAACGCCGTCAATGTTATACCCTATTTGTCCTTCAATAGTACTAAACACATCTGTAGTAAATGTATCAATTAAGTCAACATCCTGTTTGGCATATGCTCCAAAGTTGTTTAACTTTAGTCCTGCTTCAAACTCGATAATTGGGCGTAATGCACGGGCTGATTCATCAACATCTCTTGGTAACTTATTAAGTTCAAAACTTTTTAAAATTACATCTTTGTGGTGCCATTTATTATAACGACTCCATGCATTTCTATCTGGAGTACTTCTGTTGATAACAATATAATCTTTATTTGTTGCATATGCAGTGGCATCAGCAAACGGTAGTATGTCAAAGTTATCAGCATCAAACGCTACACTTTTACTGTCACTGTATGCAGCTGGAATAATTAAGTTTTGGTCTTTAATTAATACAATTTTATCGCCTACACCTTCAACGTACCAATCGTTAGTTTCGTATATAGCAGGTAGTACATCGCCTTGGAATTTAACTTTCATTCCGTTTGATAATGCAACACCGTTTGCACTAGTATACGTTTTCTTACCTATAATGTCTGCTGTAACATTAAGGAATGCATTTTCTTCAATGTCGTAAACTTTAATATAGCTACTTGTATCAATAGAATTTTCACTAATGTAATATAGTATATCAGGAGCGTTTGATGGAATGGTAAATTCAATTGTTCCTTCTTCAACATAACTAAGCATTGTAGCGTTGCCGTCTTTATCAAACGTTGTTATACCGTCAGTATACAATGTACTAACATTAGTGTCAACAGTCGTGCCTGGAGTAAAAGTTCTACTAAGGGCAATTGACAACGGATGTCCAGGAGTGTTTATTTCAAAACGGTATGTTTGTCCACGGTAAAGTTTTAACGTTGGATTAACTGTTAAACCATCGTTGAATATGTAAGCAATATTATCGCCTTGGTCTTCAGTAGTTACAGTGTATGTGCTAACAACATCTCTGCTCTGTCCTCTAACTTGTACACTAAGTGGACCATTTGGCATCCAGTAGTACTCGCGGAAGTTTACAAATTTGTCCCAATCAATATTTGGGTTCCAAGCATATGTTTCTTGACTGTTTAAACGACTGTGATTATCTGTGTTTGCGCCAAATACATTAAGTTGGCCTAAGTAGTCATTATAGTCTTTATAAAATGTTACATTTTCATAGTTGTCTTTAATAACTGTCGCAGGTTCTAGCTGGTAGTTAGTTCTATCAGCAGTTACATCATCAATATAGTTGTCAGTTACTTTATATGCTTTAGCAGTTGTTCTGCCATAATAACCATTTACCTTTTCCGCAACGCCAGGCTGTATAAGTTGATCAAGTGTGCCTTGTAAAAACTTTTTATTAGCTTGAGTTCTAAAGAACTTTGGTAAAAAATCACTTGCAGTAATTTTATTATTCTGTCCTGGAACAGGTAGTGCGCTTTCGTTTTGATCATTCTTAGCCATTAGTAACTATAGCCTCCACCGTTAGAACTGCTGTTTGAACTGCCACTTGATCCACTACTTGTTGTAGCTGTAGTTGTTGTTGTACTTGTAGTTGTTGATGCACTGCTTGTAATCCCTGCTGTTGAAGCTGTTGCCACTGTATTAAGTACTGTGCCACTGGCTTGTAAATTTGTTGCAGTAATCTGATCTATTGTTTCAATATCAGTCACTTTAGCTGCACTTGCAAATATTTCATCTGGCTCACTTTTTATTTCAAATAGGCTACCAAACGATTGTGTAGTTTGGCGCGGTACTATTAGTATACTTACCAGTTTAGGAGACAGCTGATTTATAATATAAGCACTAAGCTCTTGGAAGTAAAATGTTTCTCCAAAGTCCCAATTTTCAATATCAAAGAATTTATTAATAGCTTCGATAATGTCTGATTTAAGTTCATTGTCATTAATAACTATATTTGCATTTTTAACAATTTTAAATCTAACTTGCAAATCAGGTGTTGCTTTGTCACCAAATAATACTTTATACTTTACAGGATGATAAATTATTTCATCACTAATACTTTTTATTTTATTAATTTCAGTTCCGTAGCTTCTAAATAATTCATCATTACTTGGCGGCTTAGGCTGTGTTAAAAGTACTCCACTAATATACTGTTTTACCTGGGTGTCGTACGCTTTAGATAAAACATATGTATCAATAATATTACTTGCACTTGGATCTATTCTATATCCACTATCTGCAACATGGATGTAATGGAATTTTAAATCAGCGCGACCAAAGTATGCTTTATAATCTGTATTAATTTGTGTGTTGTTTAGTACTTTATTAAGCTTTCTAAAAATGCCTTCGTCAATTAAGTAAAATATTTGTCCTTCAAGACGTGTACTATACGGAGCAATAGCTGGTTCATTCTGTACTACAATTATTTCAGCAGTTGTGTTTGCAAAATATTTAAAATCTTCCACAGCATCTGTTGTTGTATATTTCTTCTGGAATATTAATTTATCTTTAGTTTGTATTGCTGTATTATCTTCGCCAACTATTTGCTCAAAAATATCAGGATCATCAACTACACCATCATCATCAAGGTCAATAAATTGAATTTGAATTTTACGACTATCTAAGTATCCTTCTGCGTCTCTATAAGCGTCAGTAATTGTCCAATTAAAGTCTCTAGTAAATGGAACTAGCGCGCCAGGCTGTCTGTTAATGTTTAATACATCAATCTTGTCTCTAACAATTTGCCCTGTTGATGGGTCATAAATCTTATCAGCACTATCAAAGAAGAATCTAATTTCCTCTGCACTTTCTATTACATATCTTAAATTACGATATGTAATTGTATATTTTTCTCCGTCTGTTTTAAAGTATAGCATCCAGCTTGCATCAAGATTTTCTGCTGTTATATCCCCAGCTTTACCTGTTGCAAATGCGCCAATTGTGTTAATGTCTTCTGCTAGTACAATTTTCCACTGTCTATCATACTGGTCGTAACGCAATGCAAAGTCTTTGTACTCAAACGCTTGATCAATTAATTGTGTTTTTATGTCGTTAATTAGTACCTTAGAATAATTAGGAATAACTTGTTCTAACACAGCGCCAGTTGGAATATAATCGCTTAGTGCAATAGGTGCAATTCCGTCTGCATCTAACGTAGTTCCGTCTCCGATAATAGATATTACTTTAGACCATTTATAATTTGTTTTACCTAAGTGGTCTCCTGCTGCGCCGTCGTCCATTAACGTACCGTCGGCCATAAAATGTTTGCCTGTCGGTGCAACAAACTTTACCATTGTTCCAGCTTCTAGTAAACGTAAACTGTTTGCAGTAAACGTACCTACTGTATAAGGATTTGCATCGATATCTTGTAATAGTCCTAATGTTTGGTTTGTACTAGTGCTATATTGGTTCCAAGACGCACTAAGATCACTAACAATAATTTTTGGGTATTTTGCAAGGTAGAAGTTTTGGGTGTTAATATTACTTAAAACTTTTTCGATAGTGTTATATATAACACCTTCAATGTCAGTTTGTGTTGCAAACGTAAATGATTGTTTTTCGGCAAATTCTTCTTTATAAATTACGCCGTCATCTGCAAACAAACTTGTATTTGAATACTTACCACTTGCATCTTTTAAGTCAAAGAATCGACTTATACCACTTGAAATTCTATTTGAACTTTTAGTTTTAATAATGTCTTGACTAATTGCCAACGGGCCAATATTATAATCTTCGCCAGTAATTAATCTATTTTGTGTATAATAAGTTGCAGGTGCATTTTGCTTAATTTCTGCATTAGTTTCTGATGATGTGCCGTTAGACACAGTATAGTTTAATTTAAGTCCAAGTGTAAGTGTTTGTGCTGTACCGTTTCTTGACTGATAAGGTATATCAATACTTACTGTATTAATTGCACTAGGCGTTATTACACTTCTCACGTTACTACTAGATCTATAATATGCTCTAAAATCACCAGCCGGTAAATTACCAAATACACCGTCACTGAATACTAAGTTAATTCTGTCGCCAATACGTGTAGTTACTGCAAATACATCTCTAGTTTTATTAAACAAGCTATTGTAGATAACGTTGTTGCCTTCAGTAGAATCTATTTTTGTCCACTGGTTACTTTCGTAGCCGCTGCTGTTTACTGCAAATACCCAAACATCAGTATCATTAATATTTTCAGAATCAATTTGAATTGCTTGATTCGGCGTAGGGTTAGTTACACTAAAGTTTCCTGTTTCAAGCTTACCTTGACGGAAGTGCATAAAGAAGCCAGTGTTAGCACTGCCAGCGCCTTGTCCGTCATCACGGAATAAAAATGCAGGACTGTTACCTGGAAGCGGTGCTTCTTCAAATATTTCGTCTGTTGACATATCTGTGCTTACAATTTCAAAGCCCGTGCTTACACCTTCAATACGCTTAGTAAACGGATATATTGCTGTGCCAGTATTTGTAGCATTTAAGCGATATTTTTGTGTTTGTACATCTGCAATTAATGCAGACTTTAAAGGATTACCAATCGAATTAGATATCGGTAATGCTGAATTCATAATCTTAACAAACTGCTCAAAGTAATTTGTGTTAGTTTGGTCATTCCACTTAACAGTAATTCCTGCCATATTTAACCCGTTACTATCTAACAGATTTTCAGTTGTTTTAATTGTGTCAAATTTGAGCAAGCCGTTAGCTGCTTGGTTTCTGCGGGGATTGTAAGACAACATACGTGCTAGACGTAATACACTTTCTCTGCGTTCTGCTGTTTCAAGGAAGTTTTCACGAGCGTTTAAATCAATACGGAATGATAAGTTTTGCCCAAGGAAAGCAATCATATCAATTAGCGCAAGGTATTCACTCGATTCAATGTAATCGTTAAAATCTTCTGGATAGTTTTGACGCAAATAGTTAATCATTGTGCGTCTTAGATTATCAAAATCGTAGCTTTGGAAATCAGCATTCCTAAAGCTTTGGTATATTCTTTTCCAGTCCTCAGCTACTAAAAGCCTCGACTGTCGATCATTTGCAGACATATCATTTTCCTTGTTTACTAATGTATTTACCTGAAATGATAATGTGTGTATTTAATTTTTATTGCTGGAGTAGTCCGTTATCTTTGTCAAATCTGAAGCGTAACTGATCAGTTACACCGAAGGGTAAAAACGTTATAGCGCAATCAATTTGTATTCCTTGCTCATACGTATCAATTTCAATATTACTTGCTTGTATTCTGGGATCATAGTTAACAATGCGAGTAACATCATCAATAATTGCTTCTTGCACTTCGATAGTAAACGGTTCATATAAAATATCCCAAATAATAGTGCCAAATGTAGGATCACTTAATTTCTCAGTTTGGCGTATATGGAAGTGATTTATTAAGTCTTGTTTAATAAGTTCAAAGTCATATATACTAAAAGTTTTAGTATTTGCAACTGTAGAGAAACCCCTGTATGTTCTACCAGACGTTGCTGTCTGTTTAGGATTGGATATTGTAACTCTTTTGTATAGATTTTTTTCTAATTGGCTCATACTATATTTACCCTAATTATACCCTTAAAGAACCTGCTGGTTGTTGTGCTGCACTATTATCAGTTGGCTCTTGTTGTTTTATATTTTGTTTTGCTAGTAAAATTTCCTGTTCTAAACTTTTTAATGCATCAGCTTCTTCATTATGGAACCGTTTAACAACACTTGCTTTAACACCAGAAGTACTCCTAGCAAAATGCTTATTGACATTTCGACGCTCTTTATAAACTGCTCTAATTAAAGCAGCTTCACTTGGTTCAGTGAGAGATGGTTGGTTACCTGGATATCCAAGAGATGCAAGAGCATTGCGGAATACTTTTGCTGCGCCGCCAACTCCGTGTTGTATAGCACAAGACCACACAACATTTTGTAAAGTTGTAGAACGTAAATTACAGTCAAGAGCAGTTTTTCTTTTAATATTTCTAGCACCTGGACTATAGTACGCTAATACTGCATACTCGTGTTGTGCTTCTGCTGCTTCTGCTGTAGACATTACTTGTGCCCAAGCTGCTTTATATGCTTTAGTTCCTGCGCGGGCTGCTGTTGCTCCTCCTGCTGCGGATAATTGCGACTCTAAATTAGGATGTGCGTTTGCTAGCCAATTATGGAATTCGTTCATAACACCTACGTTTGCTGCAAGCTGATATGTTCCGTAACTAAATCCACCTGTACTATCCCAACCAATAGTTGCTGGGTTTCCTCTTGATTCGTATCTTGCGCTTAATGATCCTAATGCTTCTGTACCGTCAAAGTCAAAGTTGCTTGTATAATCTCCTTGTGGTACTGGAGTTTGGCCGTGTCCGGGTCCACCTGCACTTGATCCCGATGTAACGTTGCCGCCTGAGCCGCCAACATACGCACTTGTTGTACGTCCTTGTAAGTTTTTATCAAACGTATCCGGAGTAACTACTCTATCTGCTGTTGGGAGTGCTCCTGGTGTTTCTCTATCTGTTTGTGTTTTCTTAAACGATAGCGGATCTAAGTTTTCATGGTGCGGCCAAGGCTCGTGCTGCGGTGCTCTTGCTAGTATAGATTCGTATCCTGATATTACACTACCTGGCTCAACACGCGGTAACGTGATTGTTTCAAGTGATTGTACTTCTTTCGAAGGATTTGCTATCGAAGCTGTTGGTCCATTCATATGCACATATGTTGCTGTTTCTCTATGCTCTTTAGTACTGTTAATATGTGTTGAGCCGCCTGCTGTTAATCTATTATCTTGACCTGTTTTAATATGCAAAAAATTATTAGTATCTAAATGCTGCGATCCTTTTACTTTTATATGTTGATCTTTTCCTACAGTAATTTTACTATTAGCTCCAACATGTAAATTAAAATCGTTAACAGATTCAATTTGTACTCTGCCAGTATCTTGGCCTTTTGTTCTGCCAGTAGCTTTAATATTAACATTTCTGCCAGCTTCCATATTAATATCACGTTCAGCAGTAATGTTTAAATCATTTTCAGTCATAATACTAACACTGTCTTGTGCATGAATATCAATTTTGCCATCACTAGACATTTCTATCCAAGTTGTTCCACGAGCGTTACCTATATAAATTAAGTCTTCGCTGTTATTCATTAATATTTGATGACCAGTTCTAGTACGTATACGGAATAATTCGTTTTGCGGAATGGTTCTATCACCGCCCTCTTCTTTATTTCCTTTGTTTTTATATATAGGAGGACCATCTTCTGCATGTGTGGCGCGAACAAATCTTTCATCGCCGTCGTCCATTACAAATGATGTGCCGCCAAGTCTATTAGACGGTACTGCTACTTTTTGTCCAGCTGTGCCTATTTCTGATTTAGGTGCTCCGTCTCTCCGATCCTTTGGACCAGGAGTACTAATACCAAATACCATACTAGGTATTTCTCGTCTTGCACTAGTTGTAGTTGTGCCGCGGGCTTCGTCATTTAACAACCCTTGAATTTCTAAGGATTCTGTAAAGTCTTTGTTGTAAGGTTTTTCAAAAAGTGTAGGATCAACCTTTGCGCCAGTTTCAATTGCTTTGTTATACTCGCCTACTGGGAGTTTTCTACCTTTTAAACCAGGAGGAGTAACACCTGTTGTATTTTGTGTAGATGCTTTGCCGTCAGGAACCATAAAGTTCATATAGTCTGCAGGTATACATCCAATCCAATAACCAAAGTTTGCATTGCCTTCTGCAAATATTACAAGTACCTTAGTACCTATGTCTGGAGGGACCATCCACATACCATAACTTTTTTGTGTATGTTCGTAACCATCGTTTGCTGTTAACGCTGAGTTTGGTGTTGTGCCGTAAAAAGGGCTTAAATATCTAACATTTAGTAGCTGTCCTGATTTTTCCGGAGTGCCACCCGCTTGAGTGTATTTTAACAATTCAACAGTAAGACCGCCCATATATCGACTGTCGAGGTTATTAACTACAATTGCTTCATATGGTCCTGAATCTTTAAATCCAGTAGTCATACCTGCTGATGTTCTTGTATAGTTTCCTGATGCCATGTTTAATGTAGTCCTCTAGTTATGGTGCTGTGAATAATTTCTTACCACTGTTAAAATCATACCTGTCAAATCCAGTACGCATTGGTTTATATGCATACACGCCTTCGGTTACTGAGGCTTCTGAAGAAGGTTTACCGTTTACTGGATTAACTGTTGTGTCTTGAGTTACAAGTTGAGGCTTAGTTGCTTCTGCAGCTGGTCCTGGGTTTGCAGTTCCGTCGGATACATTTGGATTTACATTTGCTCGTTCTGCGGCTCGTTTTCTTGCTTCTGCTATTACGTCATCCGGGCCTTTAACTTTAGGTGCTGAGCCTGCTCCTTTAGCAACTTCGTTTGCAGGTGGAACATTTGGTATACACGGTTCAAGCTTGAGTTTAGCCTTAGTATCAGGTTTAGCCCCTTGTGCCATAAATCTTATCTGTTCTGGAGTAGCTGTGTCGCCAACTTTAAGATTGTTAACTTGGTCAGCTATACCTACTTTTACTTCGCTACTAGTTACAGGACCTACTGCTTTAGGATCAGTTACTACTGTAGTTTCTACAGTATTTCCTGTAACAGCACTAGTAGTTTTTGTTACTTCTGTAACCGGTCTTGCATGGTCTACGTTTGGGTCAGGTACATAAAGCGGAACGCCATACCAGTCGTCATCAAGTAATACCGAGTTTATTGGAGGCCAAAGTGTTGCTGTAGAGAGAGATTCAATGAATAACTCATAACTTCCGTCATTTGTTATCTTCAGCTCACTAAGCTCAATACACAACGGTGTTATTCGCCAAAATTCCCAGTCAGGAACAACAACAAAATAATGTTTATTATTTGGAAATGGTACGCCACTATGGCGTTCGTGATTATTTATTATTATAATAACTCGAGGTTTGCCATCTTCATGAACAAACGCCTGATGATAGTTATCATACGCCACAAACCCGTCTGCGGTTCTCCAACCTTGGTCAGGTTCTGTAGTGACTGCTACCGATTCGTCTTCAGTTTCGCCGGTTGGTTCGTCGTCATCTATCTCTACCATCACCCAACTCCTTTAAGTAAGCTTTTAGCTTTGTCAGTTGCTGCACCGGAAACTGATGCTATGCTAGTCGATGCTATGCTATTTACAGCAAGTGAAGCTGTTACTGCATTAGTATTGAGTTGGTCGGTTGCAAGACTAGCTTGGAGACCAGTAGGAGTGTAACCTCCTGATGCAGCAACTCCAATGCCGCGTATTGCATCACTTGCTAGTGATGCAATAGCAAGGCCGCCGGCGCCGCCTATTTTACCAGCTATTGCGCCAAATGCTACATCGCCTATTGCTTTTGGAATAATTTTACTTAGATCAAGAGCTTTTACTAGGCCAAAATCAACACCTGCAATTTCAGACGGTATAGCATTAGTAATAGCTCCCATCGCGGCAGCTTCAAGATCTTTAAATCCTGCTGATAACTTATCAGCTTCGTCAGATGGTATTGCTGGTAATAACTTTGTGATATCATCATTTGCTGGTGCTGGTATACAATCTATACCTTGATTTTGTGCTCCGACTGTTCCGTCACTAACTACTGTTCCCTTTTTAATTGAAGATTCATTACTAACTTCTACGTTAGATTTAGATCCTTCTGTAGCAGGATCATCTTGTCCAACACGCCTAACCATTTTAAGGGTTTGTGTGAATTGCCCTTTAGAGAAGTTATTAACCACTGCCCAAATATTGTACAACCCACTAAAGTTTTGTACTGTTTGCGGCATTTCCATAGTTGCACCTTTAACTTGGTAATCAAATGGTGTTTTGAAATTAACTACACAAAAAACTTGTCCTCTAGTATATATCATTGTACCGTCAGATCCTACACTAGGTTTATCTTTAGACATGGATGTGTAGTTTCCAGTCTGTTGTGGGATGAAGAACGGGTCTCCCATAATAGACATTTCAGCAGTAATCATGTCGGCTGTTAAATTTGTAATTCTATCATGAAAGTTTTCTGCAATTCTTGTACGTATGTCTAAACTATGAGATCCTGGAGATAAAGCAGTTTTAGTCTCTAGCTGGGTGCCGCCACCTGGATCGTTGTTACTTCCGGTGTTTTTTGGATCAGCAATTGTTGCTCCAGCATCCATATCTTGTTGTACTGTTGCCGTTGTACCAACGTTTGTATCTTGACGTGAACCCGAGTTCATACCTAAATCTGAAAATGCTGTTTGCTGAAATGCATTATTAAAGTTAATATCAAAAGCTAAAACATCTTCATTTTTACCTGTGTAAATATAATTGTATTCTTTAGCTGCGGCAGCTCTTAATCCTGCTGCATTAGATGCTTTAGCAGAACTTGCTGCTGTTACAGCTTCATCAACTTCGTATGGAACAACACTAAACACATAAACTTTAGGCTTGCGGCCCATTGTAGCTTCTGTTAGTTTACTTTCTTCAAGATAAACCTGTGTGTCAATTCTAAACCATTTAGACATTCCATTTTTTGTTTCCTCTGTTGATTTAACCATTGCATATTCAGTTTGTAATACTAACTTTTCAATAATAGTAGTAATTTGTTCGTTAGCCTTAAATTGATGTTCTCGTACTGCTCCTGAAGGTTGTGCTGCTTGGGCAGCAGTATCAACTAGTCCGGTTTCGTCATCTGTAACTGCTTGTGCATCTACAGCTGGTGTGTTGCCAGGTGCATTTGTATTAATTGTTACTGGACTTAGACCAATTTCATTCATTAAGTCTGTATTTTCAGCAAAGCTTTTAATTATATTAAAAATATTTGTTGATTGTTTAATTACTATGTTATCTAAACTTTCTGGCGTAGCATTAGATTCGTTTAGATCAGGATTTTTATGTTGGCCTTTTTCAGCAGCTTGTTTTTCTGCTGTAGTAGTAAAAGATTCTTCATCAATTGTTTTTGATTTTAATGCATTTCGTATTGCTGCTTCATCTTTTGGAAATGCTATAATATATCTATCATAAGGAGCAAGTGCTCCAGCTTCTTCTAAGTTTTGTATTTGACCGTTTATTCCTGCTGTAATTGACGCATCATTTGTTTCAAGAATTTCGTGTAGTTGCTTTCCATATGCTGTAATTGATGTTTTAATTTTATTAATATTATCATCTAATCCTGTTTCAGCCATTGGTACTGCTGTAACTGCATATCGACTACCTTGGCCGGAGACATTAAATTCCATATTAACAAGTTTAATAGGTATAAAAATAGGCTCTGTAACAAAGTTAGCATCTGAGTAGCCGTCTAAATTCCAGCCAACAAAATCTATTCTTAAACAAAAAGGAGCTTGTAGATAATTAGATTCACCAGATTCGGCAGCTGATCCAATAACAGCTTGAATAAAATTTCCCATACTATAAGGTTCAGTTACATTAAACGTAAGTGCTGTTCCTAATGTTACCCTAGTGTTTGGATTAGGAGCAATTACGCCTTCTATGTTTAGATCATCAATATAGTATTCTGCATGGGTTGTTGTGCCATCGTTGTGATGATTTCCTGCAACGTTGCCGGCTACCTCGTCAGCAACTTGATATCGTTTTTCTAAGTTGCCGCCACCGCTTTGTATTATATAACTTTTAAAACCGCCTGCTGTTCTAATTACACCAGGATCATTATATTCTTCTGCACTTAATATACCTAGTGAAATTTTATAATTAACACCATTATGATTTCGTAAAGGATTAGGAACTCTACTAGCAGAAGAATCGTTACCTTTATACGGATCTGGCCAAGCATTATCTACAAATTCATCGTATGCAGAATTGTCTAGCTGATCTCGATACTGTGATAATTGTAATGCTGTATCTTCTCCAGTTAATCCTGCAAGGTCAGCTGCTCCTCGCTCGATTATTTTTAAAGGGTTATCAAGTAATCCAGTTAACTCTTCGGCATCACCTATTAGTCCTTGGAGTTTATTTTGAAGTGCGCCTAACACGCCGCTTGCTCCTAACAACCCTCCTATAGCTGCGCCTTTTCCGCCATCAAGTAATCCGCCTACTACGCCGCCTAGTAATGCTGCGCCAAGTTTATTAGTACTTAATGATCCGCCTAGACCGCCTGGTATTTTTCCGCCTACGCTTGCTCCAACTTTTGCACTAACTGTGCTGACTGCTGTATTGACTGCTGAATTAGCTGTACTCTTAACTGCTGCATTTAAATTGAACGCTGGCATATTATATTCCTAAAGTGTTTCTTAATGCAGAATGATCAGGCAAGAATATTTTCGTGCCTGCAATAAAATCAAAAACAGGATCTTTTAATACATCTAAATTACGCTGTGCAAATACCCACCATAACTCTTTTCTGCCGTATGTAATATGTGCAAGTAAGTCAGGACGATATGTGTATTCAGGAGTTATTGTAAAAAGAATATCTTTTCCACTTACTGGCACTGGTCGTGGTTTTAGTATGTCTAAATAACCTTGATTAGTTACTGGCGTATTTGCATACGGACTTAAATTGTTTCTCATTATACAAATCCCTCCGGTCCATTTATATGACCGCCGTTAGCATATGCAGATAAACTAAAGCCTGCTGCTGATCTTCTTGCGTATTGCGGTTGTAATGTAACTGTTATTGAACTTTGTGTAGGCACATAGTTTTGATGCCCGTCTACACTACACTCAATATAGTCAACATCAACAGGCAAGTCTGTTGTAAAATTTGTTATTACAACAGGAATATTATTTAATACATGTTTGCCGTAACCGTTAAGTCTGCAAACAACAGGTGGATTGCCAAGTGGTTGGCTATTACCGTAAAACATCTTTGTTGCGCTTCTTAAAAAGTGTAGGCATGCTAACCAATACCTTGCATCATTTTCATTTTCTTGATAAAAATCGCCTGTAAGTGTAATTGCATCTACTTGACTATTTTCATATGCATTATAAGCATAATTTGTATGTGTTGGATGCACTTGAGAGTAACTTGCACTGTGACTCAATAATACTGTAGGGTTAAACGGAAATATCATTCTGTTTCCAGTATTCCAGTGACTAGATGGAGCAGAAGGTTCACGTAATGGAGCTAATATGTTGCCGCCTGTTAAAAATACTTCAGGAACACTTATACTAACTCGCCAGTCGCCTGCTTCTGCAGATGAATTGTCAGCTGAGATAATAGCCCTTGATATTGTTCTGTTATTATTTGACCCAAACCCTGATGTCTGGCTTACAAAGTCAGCAGCTAACTTTCCTAACGGACCAAGGGCGCCAAGCTTCTGGGTTATTGCTCCTAATGCAGCGTCTTTAACAGTATTTTTTACATCAGATAACACACTACTCATAAAGTTAGATGCTGCTGATTTTATTGAAAAGGCCATAATTTATCTTGTCTCCTATACTACTATTTAGTTGACAAAATTAACATAGTAGTTTATAATAGTTATAACAACTGGAGAATGTAATGAAACCCAAGAATTATTTAAACAATAAAGACATACTTAAAGAAATACATAAGTCAAAGAATCAATTTAACAGTTATACTGAACCAGAATACGGTCAGTATGATATTATTTTGCCTACACTAGATAAAGTTAACAGACTAACTGTTACAGAAGCAAAGCGTAACAAGGCAAAGAAGATGTCTTCAGCTGAATACGAGCGTAGGAAAGGGTTAGGTGAAAAAGTTAAGCAAGCAGAATGCGAAACATTATATACTGAAATCACAAAAGAAGAATTAATCTTTCGCATTATGTCATTTGATCATATTCCTGAAGAGCCAGGTCGTAAAAAGAACCCAAAGACTGTTGCTGATACAAGAGTTAAGCTTCCCTTTCCACCATTTCATCATTACAAGTACAATGACGAAGGCGAACTTATATTAGTTGGAAAAAGTCATTGGGTAGGTGGTATGGACAATGGACATTTTAGTCATCAACATGGTAAAGCAACTAATACGCTTGCGCTAATGTGGTTAAAGCTTGTTGATCGTTATGCAACTCGTGGTAATGTTCGTGGGTATACTTATAATGACGAAATGAAAGGTCAAGCAATACTACAATTAGCACAAATTGGCTTGCAGTTTGATGAATCTAAGTCAGACAATCCGTTTGCTTACTATACTGCCGCTGTAACTAACAGTTTTGTTCGTGTTATTAATATTGAGAAGCGTAATCAAAACATTCGAGATGATATTTTGGAAATGAATGACTTAAATCCAAGTTATACTAGACAAAATCAAGGCGAATGGGAAGCAGCAGTAAAGCGCAACGAAGAAGCAGGCGCCACAGCGTTTGCAGAACTTAAACCCAAGAAATAGGTTGACAACTGTTGCATTTTACTATATACTTGTACATGTACATATGGAGAACTAAATTTGTTTAAAAAAGCTGCGGTATTTACGGACATTCACTTTGGTCTGAAAGGTAACAGTCGTATACACAACGAAGATTGCGAAGAATTTATTGATTGGTACATAGAACAAGCACAAGCTGCTGGTTGCGAGACTGGCATTTTCTGCGGAGACTGGCATCATAATCGTAATTCACTCAATCTTACCACTATGGACGCAACAATTAGAAGTATGGAGAAGCTTGGTGCTGCATTTGAGAAGTTTTACTTCTTTGATGGTAACCATGACTTGTATTATAAAGACAAGCGTGACGTTAACTCCACTGCATTTGCAAAACATATTCCAGGTATTACGTTTGTAGACGAAATCTTCATTGAAGATGATGTTGCACTAGTACCGTGGCTTGTTGGCGATGAGTGGAAGAAGATGAAGGACATTGAAACAAAGTATTTGTTTGGTCACTTTGAACTTCCTAGCTTCTATATGAACGCATTGGTTAGAATGCCTGATCATGGTGACCTAAAGCCTGAACACTTTAAGCATCAAGAGTATGTATTCAGTGGACACTTCCACAAACGTCAGAAGCAAGGTGCTATTCATTACATTGGTAATGCATTTCCGCACAACTATGCTGACGTAGGTGATGATGACCGTGGTATGATGATACTTGATAAAGAGAATAACAAAGAGCCGGAGTTTATTAACTGGCCCAACTGTCCTAAGTACCGTACTGTAACACTTAGTAACTTAATTGACAACGCAGATACCTTTATTAAACCTAAAATGTACTTGAGAGTAACGCTTGACCTTCCTATTAGTTACGAAGAAGCAAGCTTTATCAAAGAAACATTCATTACCCAGTACAATTGTCGTGAGATCACACTAATTGCACAGAAGCACTTAGAAGAGATTACTACAGACCTTGATATAAGTGTATTTGAAAGTGTAGATCAAATAGTAAGCAATGAAATAGCAGAACTTGACACCAACAACTATGACAAGAGTATGCTCTTGCAAATATATAATGGACTAGAATCATAATATGATAAAGATTAAAGACTTAACTGTCAAAAACTTTATGAGTGTGGGTAATCAGACTCAAGCAGTAGACTTTGACCATGAACAACTGACATTGGTGCTAGGAGAAAACTTAGATCAAGGCGGTGATGATAGTGGATCACGTAATGGTACTGGTAAAACTACTATTATCAATGCACTATCATATGCATTGTATGGTACAGCACTTACAAACATCAAACGCAATAACTTAATTAATAAAACTAACAGCAAAGGCATGTTAGTAACGTTGCAGTTTGAAAAAGATAACAATAGCTATCGTATTGAACGAGGGCGTTCGCCTAATCTTTTTAAATTCTACATTAATGATCAAGAATCATTAGTAGACGAGTCGCAAGGTGACAGTAGACAAACACAAGACGATGTTAATACACTGTTGGGTATGAGTCATGACATGTTTAAGCACATTGTTGCTCTAAACACTTATACCGAACCGTTTTTAAGTATGCGCACTAATGACCAGCGTGTTATTATTGAGCAGTTACTAGGTATTACTATACTATCCGAGAAGGCTGACTTACTTAAAGAGCAAACTCGGCAGAGCAAAGACGCTATCACTGAAGAGACACTAAAGATTAATGCTATTCAAACTGCAAACGAAAAGATTGAAGCAAGTATTGAACAATTAGCCGGTAGACAACGTGCTTGGCTGTCTAAACACAAGCAGGACCAAGATAAACTAGCAAATGCTATTGATCAACTAGAACATTTAGACATTGAATTAGAACTTGAGTCGCATGAAAAGTTAGCTAATTGGACACAGCATAACAATACTATTTTGGCTCTTAGAAAAGAATTAAGTACGTTAGAACCTGCACTATTACGTGCCGACAAGTCTGTAGATAAAGCAAATAAAGACATCGCAGATTTAGATGATGCTACGTGTTACACCTGTGGGCAAGAACTGCATGCAGACAAGAAAGCCGAGATTGGTGAGCGCAAAAATAAAGAACTTGCTGATGCAATAGCTTATCAATCCGAAGTTAGTGTAAAACTTACAGATGTAATGACAGCACTTAACGAAATTGGTGACATTAATGGCAAGCCTACAACGTTTTATGATAGTGCAAAGGAAGCATATGAGCATAGAAGCAATGTAGCTAACTTAAAACAGACATTAGAAACAAAAGCAGCAGAAGAAGACCCGTATACTGCACAAATTACTGATTTAAATGACACTGCTATTCAGAAGATTGACTGGTTAGTTGTTAATGAGCTTACTAGTTTTAAAGATCACCAAGAGTTCTTGTTAAAGCTACTTACAAACAAAGATAGTTTCATTCGTAAGAAGATTATTGATCAAAACCTAGCATACTTAAACAACAGACTTTCATATTACCTTGATAAGATTGGGTTACCGCACCAAGTTATATTCTTAAATGACTTAACTGTCGAAATTACCCAGCTAGGACAAGACTTAGACTTTGATAACTTGTCGAGAGGTGAACGTAACAGACTTATCTTAGGGTTAAGCTTTGCATTCCGTGATGTTTGGGAAAGTTTGTATCAGAATATTAATTTATTGTTCATTGATGAACTTATAGACAGTGGTATGGATACTGCTGGTGTAGAAAATTCGTTAAGCATACTTAAAAAGATGGCACGTGAACGTGAAAAGAACATTTATCTTATCTCACACAAAGATGAACTCATTGGTAGAGTTAATCATGTGTTACGTGTAGTAAAAGAGAATGGCTTTACAAGCTATGCAAACGATTTAGAGGTAACAGACTAATGCATGATCCACATGATTCGCTTGTTAAAGCTTACTTAGAATATTTTGCAGCAAACGAAAAATTTGAACGACAAAATAGTGTACGGACGCATCGCGCAGTACGAAAGTGCTTGCGCGATATACGTGCATTAGCTAAAGAACGATCAGATGAAATACACGTAAAGCACAACACTACTAGAAAAACCAGAACATAGGCAAAACACCATAGGCAATGGTAAGTATACTCATGCAGTGGACTTACAAAGGCAACGAGATTGACAAAATACTAGACGACTACGAAGGATTTGTTTATCTTATTACCAACACCACTACAGGCCAGAAATACATAGGCAAGAAACTAGCAAAGTTTAAAACTACTAAGCCACCACTTAAAGG
>Ga0209815_1000330_pt1 | contig 35572 bp, 36 predicted proteins | sample CoawatmetaG00DNA_FD_187507 | JGI IMG/M metagenome (GOLD analysis project Ga0209815, IMG submission 187507) | Marine microbial communities from the West Antarctic Peninsula - Coastal water metaG002-DNA (SPAdes) (version 2) | ecosystem: Environmental > Aquatic > Marine > Coastal ...
CAACAACATGGGCTAGCCCCATACACTAAAAATTAATGGACCTTTGAGGTACTTATGAACGAGCAAACGATCAAAAAGATACTAATCACCGGCGCTAATGGCTTTATTGGCAATACATTGATGCGTTTCTACCAACATAACAACCAAGCAGTTGTTGGTGTTGATTTGGTGGGCAATGGCTCAGATATTGTAAAGGGCGATATTGCTGAACCTGACACTATTGCAAATTTGCTCGAGGAATGTGATGTCATCATCCACACCGCAGCATTAGTATCAAATGCAATGGATGACAGTGATATGTGGCGAGTGAATGTATTAGCCACTAGAAACTTAATCGCCGCAGCAAAAAAGCATGAGGTGCGCCGTTTTGTGCAAATATCTTCCATCGTTGCCTATGGTAACGCCGCACAAGGTGAACTCGACGAAGACCAACCAGTTCATGCCGATGGCGGCAGCTATGTACTGACCAAGCTGGCCTCAGAGCATGCCGTGCTTGCGGCTCAGGCAAACAGTGATATTGAGGTAGTGATTGTGCGTCCGGGAGACGCCTATGGCCCAGGTAGCCGTCCCTGGATCATTGCACCACTAGAAGCTATAGCAAAAAACCAATTTATGCTACCTGCCAAAGGCGAAGGCTTTTTTAGACCCATTTACATTGACGATTTAGTGCGAGGCATAGTGTTAGCGGCAGAACATCCTGATGCGGTGGGTGAGATATTTAACTTATCTTGCGAAGGCTACATGTCTACCAAAGACTATTTTGCGCCCCATTACCAATGGTTGGGTAAAAAGGGCCCCATGCTTGTTTCAACAACACTTGCTCTCAGAGTGGCTGCTATAGCCTCAAAAGTGGCTAACCTCATGGGAAATCTCAATGAGGCCTCACCCGCAACGGTGTCTCAACTGGCTACCAAGAGCTGGTTCTCGATAAAAAAAGCAGAGCGTATTCTTGGCTGGAAGCCAGAGATTACCTTTGATGAAGGCATGAAACGCTCAAAGCAATGGGCGTCAGATAAAGGTCTTTTAGGTAAATAACCAGTGTCATATAGAGACGTTAACACAGGGAAATCTTATGTCTAAAAAAATAGCTGACTTAGTGAATGTTGCAACCAGCACCTCGAAAATAGAGCGCTATGCAACACCTGATGACCGATTGGTTAAAGGTAATCCTGAGCAAAATAATACACTTCATTTTTCGACCGACGATCGGTTCTTTGTCGGAGAATGGGGTGCAGAGATTGGCTGTTGGAAAGTCAGTTATACCGAGAATGAGTATTTTCACATATTAAGCGGTAAATCAATTCTGCGCGATACCGAGGGTAATGAATTGACCGTCGTAGCTGGGGACAAAATATGTGTGCCCGCCGGCTTTGAAGGTGAATGGGAAGTTATAGAGCCGACGCAAAAAATCTATGCTATTTACGAAAACTAAATCTTAGGCCGCGCTAATGGGGGTATGCTAGTGGTTCTCAGTGAATCCATTGAGAAACTACCTGTATTGATGGCATGATGTGTTTTCTTTAATGAATGACAAGGTCGTCAGTATGCGCAAATTATTACTTCTATCTTTACTCATCGTCAGTCACTTTGGCTTAAGTGTTGAATCTACAATAGCGGCAAAAACCGCCTTATCGGCAGCTGAAAATGCCGCTCTAGTAGCTCAAGCACAAGCCATACACACCACCGCATTGACCATAGATGCCCATGCCGACATTGAAATACCCGGCCAGCCTTCGATGTATGTCGGTGCTGATGGCCTCTCTAAAGTGGCCCCACAGAAAATGCAAAAAGGCGGCTTAGACGCAGTGGTAATGTCTTTAGCGGTTGGGCCTATGCCAAGAACCCCAGAGGGTTATGCCGCAGCCAAAGCGCTCGCGCAACTCAAGCTCGCTGCAGTGAACGCACTGGCAGCAGACCCAGCCAACAATACCGTTATAGTAAAAAGTACAGCCGAGCTGAGTGGGGCGCACGCTGAGGGTAAAGCAGCGCTGATTCTTGGCTTTCAAAATGCATTAATCTTGGGCGCAGACATAAGTGGTATCGACAGCCTGTATAGTTCAGGGGCTAGAGTATTTGCTCTAACACATATGGGCCACAATGACTTTGCGGACTCTTCACGAACACTGTTTGATGGTGAAACAGGCACCCGAGAGCCAGACGCTGAGCATGGCGGTTTATCCTCGTTAGGCAAAGCGGCTGTTGCAAAAATTAATTCCCTTGGTGGCATTATGGATATCTCGCAGTTATCTACCCAGGCCGCCATGCAAGTCATGTCCCTATCCAACGCACCGGTCATTGCAAGTCATTCGAATGTCAGAGCCCTGACCAATGTCAGTAGAAATTTATCTGATCAAGAAATTGATCGTATTGGACAAACTAATGGGGTTATTCACATAGCACCGTTCAGAGGCTACTTGTTTGATTCTGCTGACCCAGATATGGATACCAATATTCGCAAAATACGGCGTGAATCAGGCATTGATGAGTCCTATTTATATCCCTTTGAACTGTATTGGGAAATTGATGACCCAGCCATTAAGAAAGACTTTTTGACACGCACCAGCGCTCTGCTTGGGCCCATCGGTGTCGACGAAATGCTCGATCATGTTGACTACATCGTCAAGCGTATTGGTGTTGACCATGTTGGCATTGGTACCGACTTCAATCATGGAAGCGGTATTATTGGATTCAACGACGCTAGCGAGGCGCTAAATGTTACCATCGAGTTGCTCAAGCGAGGCTATACCAAAGAGGATATCAACAAGATATGGGGTGGTAATTTTATTCGCGTGTGGCGTGCTGCAGAAAAAGCCGCTGACACCAAGAATCAAAGCTAAGTGTTAGGGTCTATTCGATAAGAGCCGGCGGTACGGCCAGTCCAGAGTTTAAAGCTTCGATAGAACGAGCGCGCCTCTGCATAGCCCAATTGATAGGCAATTGAGTCGAGTGAAAGATCTGTGTTTTTCAGATAATACAGGGCCAACTCTAAGCGCAATTCGTTGAGTAGGTCTTTGTATCTTGTGCCTTCCTCATCTAACTTTCTCTGCAGCGTGCGGCTACTCATACCCAGCATTTCAGCAATCATCTGACTAGAGGGGGTTTGCTGCTTAAGCACTAATCGCAACAGGTTTTTAACTTGATCTGCTACCAACTGCTTTTTGTCCAAACCGCCCAATATAGTGGTCGCATGGTCAAGTAACATTTGCAACAACTGCTGATTAGCTTGAGGGAACACCTCATCTAGCGCACTTTCAGCAAATCGGAATCCGCTTGCGGGTTGTTTAAATAGAACCTCACAGCCAAAGAGTTCGGCATAACTAGCCAATAAAGTTGGATCAGTGGGGCCCTCATGCTCGAACCAAACGCTGTGCCAGCCCTCAAAATTGAGAAATCGTCGAGCGAAAAGACACCAAGATGCCAACACATTTTCAATTTCATGCTTACGAGCGATCGGATTTTTAAACTGGCACGTCCATCGTTGCAGCGCAAAACCATCAGTAATCTCAATAGAGGTCACCCCCATATCACCCACAATTTTTTCATAAATTGGAATTTTCGCCTGAATCATACGCAGTGTTGAGCAATTCATAGAGATATAGCCCAACACACTATAAGACGCTGGTTCTACAAATTGCGCTGAATGAAGTCCAAAACAAGGGTCGCCGCTAGCATCAATTAATCGTTCTAAAAGATCCTCCATGGACTGACTAGAGACATGCTTGGTGTTGTCTTTAAGGGTCTCAGCATCAATGCCTGCCTCACTTAACAGCGAAGAGTAATCCACACCACAGGCCTGGGCAGACCGCAGGTATTGAGTTACCGCCGGGACCGACGCAAGGCCACTGTTGTGTGTTAAATCCATGTGTTTTTTTCACGCCTACTCAATGACTGAAATTGTGACCGTACTGTCGGACTTAGACAGAGACGATTATTGCTTCAGCAGTTACTATAGCTGTAAATAGTATACCTCAACAATTGAGGGTTTCGGTGGCATTAACGCTATACTTGCGTGAGTAAAAACAGTCATCGCTAGCGATAATAACAGTCATATTATAAAGGGTAGTTAAGATGCGGTTATGGAATGGTTGGGGTAATGAAAACAGTGATTTAAATATGGAGCTAAATAGTGGCTTACGTATGCTATTACAAGCATTAGTAGGGCCGGCTACATCGCTGCCTCAGGCGACATTAAATGATGTTATCGCCAAAGTGCCGCCCACAAGGTTGGCCGAACATTCACTAATTAGTTGCGACCCAGAGGTTCGTGTGCGCCATGCTCGAGGGCAAAGTCTGCCTGATTGGTTAGAGATGCACAGTGGTGATGTCAATACGTTCCCCGATGGCGTCGCAATGCCAGAATCTTCTGAGCAAGTTCGCACACTACTAGATCATGCCAAGGCTAATGATATTGTTGTCATACCCTATGGTGGCGGCACGTCAGTAGTTGGGCATATTAACCCTGATGAAAGTGAACGAGCAGTACTCACCATCGATATGGGTAAAATGAATAAATTACTGCATATCGACACAGAGAGTCAGCTGGCAACCTTTGGTTCCGGTGTTGCGGGTCCGGCGTTAGAAGCATCCCTTAATGAGCATGGATTCACGCTTGGTCACTTCCCTCAATCTTGGGAACTGTCTACCTTGGGTGGTTGGGTGGCGAGTCGCTCAAGTGGTCAGCAATCAATACACTATGGACGTATCGAAAATCTGTTTGCCGGTGGTAGCATCGAAACACTCGCTGGCACCTTGGATATACCTACCATTCCGGCCTCCTCCGCAGGACCGGATGTGCGAGAGATGATCCTTGGCTCTGAAGGCCGTATGGGCATCATCACTGAGGTGACCGTGCGCATCACCCCTCTTCCCGAAAAAGAGTTATTTCAAGTGGTATTTTTCCCCTCTTGGGACGTTGGCATTACTGTCGCCAGAGAGCTTATCCAGCAAAGAGTTGCGCTCTCCATGGTACGCCTGAGCAACCCTCTTGAAACCACCAGCCTGCTGTATATGGGTGCGGGTGAAGATAGTAGCGGCGTAGCTGCCTTGGAACAGGCGCTTGCTGAAAAAGGTATTGGCTCAGGTAAGGTCATGATGACTCTGGGTGTCACTGGGTCTGCCCGACACTGTGAAACAGCTCATCAACTGGCGCTTGACCACTGTGCTAATCACGGTGGAGTTGCCGATCAATCAGGTCTTGGTGATAACTGGGCGCATGGGCGCTTTCGTGCACCCTACCTTCGTGATCCATTAGGTGCTGCTGGTTATGCTGCAGACACCATGGAAACCGCTGTGGACTGGTCTAAAGTGCCTAAGGCTGCAGAAAACATAGAGCAGGCCATTCGCACTGCGCTGGCCGATGAAGGTGAGCAGGTTCATGCTTATACTCACCTCTCCCATGTCTATGGTCAGGGTTCGAGTATCTATACCACCTATTTATTTCGTCTTGGTGACAGCTATCAACAAGGTATGGATCGTTGGGTCAAACTTAAAAAAGCCGGCGCTGAACAAATTGTTGCCCACGGCGGCACTATTAGCCACCAACACGGCGTAGGTAAAGACCATAGGAACTATTTGAGTGCCGAAAAAGGAGAGCTGGGCATCGCCGCCATTAATAGCCTCTGCGAATTATTTGACCCTAACGGTCAGATGAACCCCGGCAAACTCCTTCCAGATAGCGAGCACTAAAACACCATGAATGGATTCACTGATCGCCAACAATTATTGGCTGAAATGCGTAATGGAAAGTCTCTTAACTGGGATGTAATTGTTGTCGGTGGCGGTATTACTGGCGCTGGCGTGCTTCGTGAAGCCCGGCGACGTGGATATAAAGCATTGCTTTTAGAACAGCAAGATTTCTCCTGGGGCACCTCTAGTCGGTCATCAAAAATGGTGCACGGGGGCCTTCGCTATCTCGCTGCCGGTGATTTAAAGCTAACTAAAGAGTCGGTAGTAGAACGCGAGCGACTGCTTAATGAAGCACCTGGGCTAGTGGATCGAATCGCCTTCTATTTCACCTTCCGCAAAGGGTTATTTCCTGGCCGCTTTGCCATGACCGTCATTCTAGCTATTTATGATTTTCTTGCCAGCATCAGAGACCACAGATACTGCAACAATGACCAATTGCTAAAACAGTTTCCGGGGCTAGACCAAACTAACCTTAAAGGGGCCAGCTACTACACAGACGCCATGGTAGATGATTCACGTTTAGTCATGCGCGTATTGCAAGACAGTATCGATGATGGTGCCCATGCTCTCAATTACACCAAAGTAAAAAACCTAACCATAGAAAACGACAAGGTCTGTGGTGTTGTTATCGAAGATACCGATAAGGACAGTGTGATTGAGTTACGAGCCGCCGCTGTGATTAACGCCACCGGCGCCTGGGCTGATCGCTTGCGCAATGAAGTTAATAGCGAAAAACGTATTCGTCCGCTGCGCGGTAGCCATATTATTATTCCCAAATCGTTGTACCCCGTGTCCAATGTCATGACCTTTTTGCACCAAGACGACAAGCGTGGTGTTTACGTTTATCCCTGGGAAGGCACCACCGTATTAGGTACCACTGACCTTGACCATGCCGAAGACTTAGATATTGAAGCGAGTATTTCTGATCAAGAAACCGATTATCTGCTCAACGCCTTTAACCTTCAGTTTCCAAATAACTCACTGACTCGCGCAGATATCATATCCACTTGGGCGGGTGTGCGGCCTGTTATTGGTGCAGAACAAGGCAAGAACCCCTCTAAAGAGCGCCGTGATCATGCCGTATGGTCAGACAATGGCTTAATTACTGTTAGCGGAGGAAAACTTACTACCTTTAGACTGATTGCCCTAGACGCGTTAGCCGCTGCCGCGGCACAGTTGCCAACACCAGCGCCAGTTAACAATGACGCTATGTTTGTCACACCAGACATCAGTGCCAATGACCTGTTACCCAACAACACAAAGTGGGCACAACGTCTGCTGGGTCGCTATGGCAAAAAAGCCCAAACATTACTCGAAGAAAGTGCTTCAAATGAACAGCTCAGCCTCGGTGACACAGAGTTCTGTATGGCAGAGTGCCGATGGGCAATAAAGCATGAAGCTGTGCAACACCTAGATGACCTTTTACTTAGGCGCACTCGACTCGGTATGTGCTTGCCCCGTGGTGGTGATGACTTGTACCCTGCGTTAAAGGCCCTTTTCGCTACAGAACGCCATTGGGACAACCAGCGCTGGGAAACAGAAATCACTCGCTATGAGGCCATTTGGAATAGCTATTACAGTCTGCCTAACAACCCTTAAATAAGAGGTCGCTATGGAAAATCAACAGTACTTTTTAAGCATTGATAATGGCACACAAAGTGTTCGTGCCATGGTTTTTGATAGTAACGGTCAACTAGTCGCCAAGAGTAAAATCGACATAGAACCCTATTTCTCTGATCAACCCGGTTGGGCAGAGCAACATGCCGACTATTTTTGGGATGCGCTGTGTAAAGCATGCCAAGCACTTTGGCCGCTATTGCCAATACCCAAAGAATCTATTACTGCAGTGTCAGTGACCACCCAACGAGCCACTGTAGTGCCTATGGACAGTAATGGTGAGCCACTGCGTCCGGCCATTAGTTGGCTTGACCAACGGCAGGTGGACACTAAACCCGCCCTAGGTGCACTGGAATCAGCGTTAATGTCGCTGGTTAGAGCGAAACCTTTGGTTGATCTAATGCACCAACAATCCGAAGCCAACTGGTTAGCACAAAACGAACCAGACCTTTGGCAGCAAGTACACAAATTCTTGCTGCTCTCTGGCTATCACAACTACAAGCTCACCGGCCAATACAACGATGCCATTGCCAGCACCGTTGGTTTTGTCCCCTTTGACTACAAAACCCAACAATGGGCCAACCAAAAAGACTGGAAATGGCGCGCCATGCCCATCACCCCCGACATGTTGCCCAAGGTGTTACCCGCAGGTTCAACACTGGGCACTATTACCGCACAGGCAGCCCAACAAACTGGTATTCCAGAAGGGTTGCCACTCATTGCCAGCGGCTCAGACAAAGCCTGCGAAGTGTTAGGCACTGGGTGCTTAGACAGTCACACAGGCAGTCTTAGTTACGGCAGTTTGGCGACACTCAACATTGTCTCAGACAAATACCTTGAAGCCATTCCCTTCTACCCCGCCTACCCCGGCGTAATACCCGACACCTTCAATGTTGAAATGATGGTACAGCGCGGCTATTGGATGGTTAGCTGGTTCAAAAAAGAGTTTGGCCTTAGAGAAGAGCAACTGGCCGCCGACCAACAGGTGGCACCAGAAACTCTATTTGATGACTTATTAAAAACCGTGCCCGCTGGCTCTGACGGTCTTATGCTGCAACCCTACTGGTCACCTTCAAATGGCGATGGACCAGAAACCCGTGGCGCCATTATTGGCTTTAGCGAACAACACACCCGCGCGCACCTTTACCGAGCCATGATTGAAGGCCTTACCTACGCCCTTCGTGAAAGCAAAGAACTGCTAGAAAAATGCAGTAAAACCAGCATCACCAAACTTGTGGTCTCTGGCGGCGGCTCTCAAAGTGACCAAGTTATGCAAATTACCGCCGACATCTTTGGCATGACCGTCTACAGACCCAGTACGTTTGAAACATCCTCTCTTGGCGCCGCCATTGCCAGCGCCGTAGGCACAGGGCTATACCCTGACTTTACCACCGCAGCACAAAACATGACCGCACATGGCGACAGCTTTGCACCCATAGCTGCCAACCAAGTTATTTATGACAACCTTTACACTCAGGTGTATAAAAAGATGTACGGGCAGTTAAAGCCTAGCTATGAGGCCATACGTAAGATTAGTGAGGGGTTGGTTTAGGGGAATAGCACGCTTAACTGCCGAGGATTCTTTCTTTTAACGCCTCAGCAACTGGTTGCCCCAACGGCGCAAGGTTTTGTGGCGAAACGCCATGAGCCCAGCGTACAGGGCAAAGTATATGAGTGGCTCTGTTACGTCTGACTTTACTGACCAGTAAAAATGGATTGCCACCAACAAGGCAATTAAATAGCTGGCGTTGTGTAGCTTCTGCCAGTTTTTCCTCATTTTTCGGCGCATCTTTGCCGTTGAGGTGACAGCTAGTGCAATGAGAAACAGAAACGCTGTCATGCCCACGGTGATGTAGGGGCGCTTAAAAATCTCTTCAATGAATAACACTAGGTCAAACTGAACTTCAAAAAACAGGAAGTTTAAAATATGGCACAGTGCATAAACAAACGCGTAAAGCCCAATCATGCGGCGAAAATGTATTAAAAATCCTAGCTTAAAGGTTTTTGCCAGCGGCGATATGAGCAAGCTAATAAGCAAACAGTTAAGCGCGCCTATGCCGGTGAAATGAATAACAGCTTCTACAGGGTCACCGCCGAGCTGGTCGTTAATGGCGGCATAATATAAATTAATAAGCGGATACAGCGCTACCAAGTGCACCAAGGCTTTAAGGTAGGGAATGCGTTGTGCAGATACAGTCAGCGCCATTGGCTTAGTAGTACTTTCTTAAGTTCATGCCTGTGTACAAACTAGCAACCTCTTCGCCGTAACCATTAAAAGGCCGTGTAGCAATGCGGTTTTGATCAAAAATACCACCGGTGGTAATGCGTCGCTCGCTGGCTTGGCTCCAGCGTGGGTGGTCTACCGCAGGGTTTACATTGGCATAAAAGCCATACTCATTAGCGGCCAGTATATTCCAAGTAGTGGGTGGCTTTTTTTCGACAAACTTAATGCCAACCACGGACTTAATACTCTTAAAACCATATTTCCAGGGAACGACTAACCGAATTGGCGCGCCATTCTGAGGTGGCAACGTTTTACCGTAAAGGCCAACACTCATGAGTGCTAAAGGGTTCATGGCTTCGTCTATTCGTAGCCCTTCTATGTAGGGATAATCAATGCCGCCGCCCAGTCGTCGGTTTCTTTGTCCCGGCATTTGCACTGGGTCATGTAACGTTTCAAAGGCCAGATATTTGGCTTTTGACGTAGGCTTGGCTTTTTTAACCAAGTCTGCCAGAGAAAATCCAATCCAAGGGATCACCATTGACCAAGCTTCAACACAGCGTAGTCTATAAATACGCTCCTCAAGATCAAACGAAGAATAAAGATCGTCATAATCTAGAGTCAGTGGGTTTTCGACTTCTCCAGAAATTTTTAGCTGCCAAGGATTAACGTTAAACCCTTGGGACATTTCTGCAGGCTGGTGCTTTTGTGCGCCAAACTCGTAAAAATTGTTATGGCTAATCACTTTTTCTTCCGGCGTCAGGGTGCCGTTATAGTCACCTGCGGGGCTATATGTAAGGTTATTTTGTTTGAATGTTGCTACTGGCTGATCATCAGAAAAGATATCGAACACGCTTGCACTAGCCGTGCCACTGAGTAACGCACCCGCCCCGAAAAAACCCATTTTTTTGAGCATGTCTCGGCGCTCAAAATAGACCTTTTCGTCGGTGACTTGGTGCTCTTTGCAACTGCTATGTGTAGTGGTTTTGATCAGCATGGAAACTCCTCGGCATTAACAGTGGGTTATCTTACTGTTATATGACTATTAATACTGAGGAAAAATCCAAAATTGTGACGATTTTCACACTATTAAAGAATGCTGATGACAATGCTCTAACGTTTTATCTAAGGCAATAGACACCTTACCAATCAATTCGTCAATTTGAGGCTCAGTGATAATAAGCGGTGGGCAGAAGCCCAAGCTTGAGCCCGCCACGGCACGAATTAACAACCCGCTGTCTTGGGCCATCTTTTGCGCGTAACCACCTACTGCGCCACCTACAAATGGCTGCCCGGTCTTTTTGTCAGCGACCAATTCAATGGCGCCCAGTAATCCACTGCCACGAACTTCACCTACCAACGGATGATCACTGAATTCGGCTAATCTTTTTTGTAAGTATTTACCGGTAATTGCGGCTTTTTCAAAAATCTCATCACGCTGGTAAATTTCAAGTACTTTTAAAGCAACGGCGCATGCGACGGGATGACCGGAATAGGTGTAACCATGACCAAAGGCCCCAGCATTAGCCGTTTGATCGATCATAGCAGTGTACATGTCTCGTTTTATTGCCGAGGCACTAATCGGCATATAAGCCGAAGATAACTGCTTAGCAAAGGTCATCATATCAGGTGATTTAATACCCATAGTGTTACAACCAAAATCACTGCCTGTACGACCAAAACCTGTAATAACCTCATCAGCCCAAAACATAATGTCGTACCGATTTAGAACCGCCTGCACTTTTTGGTAATACCCTTCCGGTGGCACAATCACACCGCTTGCCCCAGTGATGGGCTCGGCGATAAAGGCCGCTATGGTATCTGGTCCTTCGCGCAAAATCATTGCTTCAAGATTACCCACAATACGATCTACAAATTCAACTTCAGTCTCTTCACCCTGCTTGCCACGGTAATAGTGTGGGTGATCGGTGCGCAAAATACCCAAGGCATCTACTGGCAGGTCGAAATGATTTTGTGTCACTGGCAAACCCGTTAAAGACGCAGCCGCAACAGTGACCCCATGGTATGAGCGCTCTCGAGCAATAATTTTTCGACAATGGGGTTTGCCAATTGCCTCATGATAATAACGAAGTAACTTTATATGTGTGTCATTGGCATCGCTGCCGGAATTACCAAAGGAGATCACTGCATCCTTCATAGGAATCATATCAGCGAGCTTGTCGGCTAAATCAATAGCCACCTGATGAGTCTTACCACCAAACATATGATTAAACGTAAGTTTATTCATCTGCTCTGTGGCGGCGGTAATAACTTCTTGATTACCATAACCTAACGCTGTGCACCAAAGGCCCGCAAGCCCCTCAAGATATTTGTTTCCGTGGTTGTCCCAAACATAGCAACCCTCTCCGCGCTCAACAGTGACCTGCTCAATCGCTTTAAAATTAGTCGTGGGGTAAATTAGGTGTGTCATGTCTTATTCCTATCGCAATTATTATTGGTCAATACCACCAATACACATATATTTTATGTCTAGGTAATCATCCAAGCCATATTTGGAGCCTTCACGGCCACTACCTGATTCCTTAACACCACCAAAGGGAGCCATTTCATTAGAAATAATACCTTCGTTAATGCCGACAATGCCATACTCAAGTTTTTCTGCCACACGATAAACCCGGCCTATGTCTCGTGAGTAGAAATAGGCGGCTAAACCAAATTCAGTATCATTGGCCATTTCAATCGCCTCAGCTTCAGTCTCAAAGGTCAAAATGGGTGCCACAGGACCAAAGATTTCCTCAGAGAAGACGCGCATATCTCTTGAAACATTAGTCAGAATAGTTGGTTCAACAAAACAATCGCCCATCGCGCTCATTCCACCGCCAACAATAACCTTTGCGCCTTTTGATACCGCATCATCAATAAACCCACACACACTGATAGCGGCTTTTTGATCAATAAGCGGTCCAACAACAACGCCCTCCTCATCACCCTTACCGACCACGAGGCCTTTTACCGCCGCTGTAAACTTGGCAGTAAACTCCTCTGCCACAGAGGATTGAACTAATATTCGATTTGAACACACACAGGTTTGGCCCGCGTTACGGTACTTAGAAATCATTGCCCCGACTACAGCAGAATCAATATCAGCATCCTCAAAAACAATAAAGGGAGCATTGCCACCCAGCTCCATAGACGTGCGCTTTACCGTGGCGGCACATTCAGCCATTAACTGTTTCCCGACAGGGGTAGAGCCAGTAAAGGTGACTTTTCGAACTAATGGATTACTGGTTATTTCAGCACCAATCTCGGCAGTACGACCGGTCAAAATATTAACTAATCCTGGAGGAAAACCCGCTCGCTCTGCTAATACCATTAACGCTAATGCTGAGAGTGGCGTTGCATTGGCCGGCTTGCAGACTACCGCGCATCCAGCCGCAATAGCCGGTGCAATCTTGCGCGTGAGCATAGCATTGGGGAAATTCCATGGCGTGATACAGGCAACTACGCCAACCGGTTGCTTGATGACCATCACTCGTTTGTCATTAGACGGCTGAGGAATAATATCGCCATAAACCCGTTTTGACTCTTCACCAAACCATTCAATGTAATTAGCGCCATAGGCAATCTCTCCGCGAGCTTCAGCTAACGGTTTGCCTTGTTCCGCAGTCAGAATCTGGGCGAGGTCCTCTTGGTTTTCCATAATTAGGGAAAACCATCGCTTCAACAGACCGGCCCTCTCCTTTGACGTCGTTTCTGACCATAACTTTTGTGCGACCGCCGCGGCTTCAATCATTCTTCTGGTTTCAGCAGTACCGCATTTAGAGACCTTCGACAGAACTTCTCCGGTTGCCGGATTAGTCACATCAAGCGTTTCGCCACTGTCGGCGTCGACCCAATGGCCATTAATATAAGCTTGCTGAGTGATTAAACTTGGGTCTTTTAACGTCAGTATCATTGGCTTTTTCCGTCTGTCTAAATAGTAGGTGTGCAATGCTTTGTTGTAACACTTCACAGTAGTGGCAAGCATAGCTGAATTTAACGCAATATAAATGTAGTTAAGGTGTTTTCTCCATACCCCAGTTTAGGTATAAGTTCCAATAATCACTAAGAGCGGGTAACAAACTCTAGTTAGCCCCAGCATAACAAGTCAAAATAGGGTTTTGGCCAAGAATGTTTTAACATATCAGCCAACTGCCGTTCATTTAATGAATACGACCTTATTCATGGATAAACTCATACTAAATCAGCTGGATTAGATGCAAATCCCCGAATCCATAAGTTATCGATACCTTTTAACAAAGGCATGGCCCATTATTTTGGCCAATGCGTCAGTTCCATTACTGGGTCTGGTCGATACTGCTGTCATCGGAAATGTCGGTAGTATCGAGGATTTAGGAGCAATTGCCTTCGGCGCTTTAATCTTTTCGTTTGTCTATTGGAGCTTTGGCTTCTTAAGGATGGGTACCACGGGCTTTACTGCCCAAGCCTCTGGTGCTGGAGATGAGCAAGAGATTAGAGCGATTCTCGGAAGAGCGCTGCTAATTGCGATTAATCTTGGTGTGTTTTTAATTTTGCTCCAATGGCCCATTGGGTTAGCTGCTTTTTCACTACTAGATGGCAGCACCCAAGTTGAGGCTGTGGCTCAAGAGTATTTTAATATTCGTATATGGGGCGCACCAGCCACACTGTGCATATTCGCCTTGATGGGTCTTTTAATTGGATTGGGCAAGAGTAGAACACTGTTACTAGTTCAGCTTTTCTTAAATGGGCTCAATATCACATTGGATGTCTGGTTTGCCGGCATCTTAGGCTGGGGTGCCAGTGGTATAGCCCTAGGTACAGTGATTGCTGAATGGACAACTGTGCTATTAGCAGGCTGGTTGGTCTGCCGAGCATTAAATCAGCGCAAATTATTAGCCGATGCTTTTTGGCCAAAGACCAAAATTATGGACTGGCCGGCACTACGAAAAACCGCATCCTCAAATTTAGATATTATGATCCGAACGCTTATTTTAGTGTTCTCTTTTGGCTTTTTTATCAACCAAAGTGCCAAGTTTGGCGATACCTTTCTGGCTAGCAACCATATCTTGCTACAGTTGATCTCGTTTTCAGCGTTCTTCCTAGACGGATATGCCTATGTGGTTGAAGCCTTAGTCGGCTCCTCCATAGGTGCAAAGCGCAGGGATATTTTTGATCTAGCCGTTAAACGCTCAACTATCTTGGCTATGATTACTGCAATACTATTGGCATTGGTAATTGTCCTACTTGGTGACATTGCAGTCATGTTGCTCACTGATATTAATGTGGTGCGTCTTGAGGCGACTCAATTACTCCCATTATCTGCACTCTATGTACTGTTTTCATGTGCTGCATTCCAGTTAGACGGAATCTTCATAGGAGCCTCTTTTACGCGGCAAATGCGAGATGCGGCTGGGCTGTCTATCGCAGTTTACCTTATCGCTTGGTGGGCCTTATCAGACCAATTTGGCGTTCAAGGCCTTTGGGGGGCGATGATTATTTATGTCGTTGCCCGAGCCATGGCTTTACTTCTATTTTATCCGTCACTACGACGGTCGGTTGAAGGTAAATGATTCCCATTTATCACAGACCCCTTTATTTATACTTAACCCTAGAATAAAGTCGTTGCATTGACATGGGGCTGCGGATTTTTCAGGCCTAAACAATTGTAAGATCTCTTTCTACTCATTATTAAGATCGTTTTCCCTACCTCGTAATCAAAAAAGGACAGTACCAAATGAAAATAGTATTTAAATGGATCGGTATTACGAGCATTACACTAGCACTCCTCGCTGGCATCGGGTGGTCTTCTATTGGACCAGACTGGCGTGCGCTTATTTCTGAAGCACCACAAAACAATGATCTTTTATTTTGGTCGCAAAGTCAGCGTGAGGCCGCCTTTAAAATGATGGATAAAGTACCATGGATGGTGAAATCAAGCGTGATAGAACCAAGTCCCACGTTGAGAGAGTTATCTGATGGTGAGCCATTAGTATTTGATATTGACATGGACAATTTTTTTGCCAAACAGCAGCTGGCCGGTGCGCTAATTCTGCATAATGGTGAAGTTCGCTATGAACGATATGGCCTTGGGCATTCGCCAGAAAAACGTTGGACAAGTTTTTCTGTCGCCAAATCATTCACTTCTACCCTGGTTGGCATTGCTTTAAAAGAAGGCCATATCAAGAGTTTAGATGACAGTGTTTCAGACTATATTAAGGGTATGCAAGGGTCGGCCTATGATAACGTCACTGTCGCACAGCTACTTACAATGACATCTGGGGTACAGTGGAATGAAGACTATGGTGATCCGCAGTCTGATGTTGCTAAATTTGGCACTCATGTGTCAAACGATGGTCTTCCCAGCATAGTAAGTTACATGCGCAAACTACCTAGAGCCTATCCTGCTGGGGAGCAGTGGCAGTACTCCACAGGGGAAACGAATCTTATCGGAGTCTTAGTGAGTCAAGCAACCGGACGCACTCTGTCACAATACTTAACTGAAAAAATCTGGAAACCATTTGGTATGGAAAGCCAAGCAAGCTGGCTATTTAGTCCGGATGGAATCGAGATGTCCGGTTGCTGTATACAAGCAAGCTTGCGCGATTTTGCGCGATATGGTCTTTTTGTATTGGAAGATGGCACGATAAATAATACGTCTATTTTGCCTGATGGATGGTTTGCAACGGCTACCAGTAAACAGGCTGACATTGGCTACCCGGGCTTTGGCTATGGCTATCAATGGTGGACATTTGCCGATGGTAGCTTTACCGCGCGAGGTATTTTTGGGCAAACTATCTTCATAGACCCAAAGAGGCAATTGGTGGTTGTCTTTAATGGTAATTGGGAGAACGCCACCGAACAAGAGCTCAACAAACAGCGATTTGAATTCATTGATTCCGTTCGCAAGAGTATTGATCAAGAGAAGTAACCCTCTAAACCCGATAGGTAGTGAGGAATATCACAACGGTGTTGTCCGTTTACTTTACTCACAATGACTTGCACACCCAGGTGCTGTTTTCAGCGCAGGAAGTAAAGGCTCGTGTAGCCGCGCACAGATTGATTTTATTGTCACAACATTACGTGACAGTATTAACGCGTGTTTAGTAGACTTGCGCCAAGAAGGACATTTTTAGAGGCAATAAATTTTTCAAGTGTATGCATTGATATTTATTGGATAGACCCCATCTATTAATGCACATAGACGAGGAGTGTAGCTTTGGAACAGTATCGTGGAACAACTATCCTATCAGTAAGGCGCAATGGCAAGGTAGTCATTGGTGGTGATGGTCAGGTCAGTCTGGGTAATACCATTATGAAAGGTAATGCCCGAAAAGTTCGTCGCTTGCATAATGGTCAGGTTATTGCCGGGTTCGCTGGCGGGACCGCAGATGCCTTCACTCTTTTTGAGCGCTTCGAAGCAAAGTTAGAACAGCATCAAGGTAATTTAACCCGCGCTGCGGTTGAGCTTGCCAAAGACTGGCGTACAGATCGTATGCTTAGAAAACTTGAAGCCCTGCTAGCCGTCGCAGATAGCGAGGCCTCTCTTATTATTACGGGTAACGGCGATGTCATACAGCCTGAAGATGACCTCATTGCTATTGGGTCCGGCGGACCCTTTGCTCAATCTGCTGCTAGAGCCCTACTAGAAAATACTGATTTAGATGCAAGAACCATTGTCGAGCAAGGACTTAAAATTGCTGGAGATATCTGTATCTACACAAATCATAACCGAACGATAGAAGAATTAGACTCTAAGGTATAACTATGTCTCAAATGACTCCCCGTGAGATTGTTCACGAATTAAATCGACATATCATCGGTCAAGACGATGCCAAGCGTGCAGTGGCTATTGCATTACGCAACCGCTGGCGCCGGTCTCAACTGGGTAGTGAAATGCGTAATGAGGTCACACCCAAAAACATTCTTATGATTGGGCCAACGGGCGTTGGTAAAACTGAGATTGCGCGGCGCCTAGCAAAATTAGCTAATGCGCCCTTTGTGAAAGTTGAAGCGACAAAATTTACTGAAGTTGGCTATGTCGGTAAAGATGTTGAATCTATTATCCGAGATTTAGTTGAAACCTCAGTCAAGCAATGTCGCGAGTCAGAGATGCTAAAAGTTGATCAGCGAGCAATGGACGCTGCAGAGGAGAGAGTTCTAGACGCTCTACTGCCTCCCGCTAGAGACACTGAAAGTAAGGACGAAAAGAATTCAACAACTCGTCAGGTGTTCCGTAAGAAGTTGCGCGAAGGCTCATTAGATGACAAAGAAATTGAAGTTGAATTAAGTCAGACTCCCGTTGGTGTTGAAATTATGGCACCTCCTGGTATGGAAGAAATGACCTCTCAGCTACAGAACATGTTTAGTAGTATGGGTAAAGATAAAACGACCAATAGAAAAGTCACTGTCGCTGACGCGCTTAAACATTTAAAAGAGGAAGAAGCGGCAAAGTTAGTTAATGAAGAAGATATTAAAACGATCGCCATGGAAGCTGCAGAACAAAATGGCATTGTCTTTCTTGACGAAATTGATAAGGTTTGCCGGCGCGGTGAAACAGGTGGCGCAGACGTGTCTAGAGAGGGAGTTCAACGTGACCTTCTGCCACTAATTGAAGGTTGTACAGTATCAACCAAGTTTGGCATGATCAAAACGGACCATATATTGTTTATTGCCTCAGGCGCCTTTCACCTGTCTAAGCCTTCAGATCTAATTCCCGAATTACAGGGCAGGCTGCCTATTAGAGTAGAATTAAATGCTCTAAAAGTAGGTGACTTGGAGCGTATCTTAACTGAACCCAAAGCCTCGCTGACTAAACAATATTGTGAGCTCATGTCGACCGAGGGGTTAACTATTGATTTCACCGCTGAAGGCACTCGTCGTATCGCCGAAATTGCTTTTGACGTTAATGAAGGCACCGAAAATATTGGTGCGCGACGTTTACACACCATTCTAGAACGCTTACTTGAAGATATTTCTTTCAATGCCTCAGATTTGGGCGCCAAAGATGAGTGTATTTCTATTGATAAGGCATTTGTAGATAAAAACCTTGGTGAACTGGCCAGTGATGAGGATCTAACCCGCTTCATTTTGTAACGAGGCCAGCCTGTAGAGAGAGCTTTTTAAATGCCTACACCCCAGCGAATTTTTGTGACTGAATCTAAAGACGCTCTGCGGCTTGAGTATGCGGAGGGCAAGCAACACCAGCTGAGAGCGGAATACCTGAGAGTTTTTTCTCCGAGTGCTGAGGTACGTGGCCATGGCAAGGGACAAGAAGTGTTGCAATTTGGTCAGCGCAACGTTGTTATTGGATCACTACAGAAATCGGGTAATTACGCCATTCAGATTACCTTTAGTGACGGGCATAATTCAGGGATTTTTACTTGGGATTACCTTTACGACTTAGCTGAAAACTACACAGATTACTGGATTGGTTATTTGGGGCGGCTGCATGAGGCCGGGCAGTCTCGCGATCCTGATGTACAAGTTGTGAAACTCTCATGAAAAACCTGTTATCTAAGTCTAGCGCCCTGGGAATATTGCGGAATCAATCATTTAGTGACTATACAGCCTGACTGATACCTAAACGGCTTAACTAGCGCTACAATACACTTCTAAATTTTTACCTTATAGTTGCAAATATGCCTGAAAAAACGACACATTTTGGTTACGAGACCGTCGATGTTGAAGAGAAAGCCGGCAAAGTTGCTGATGTTTTTCACTCCGTTGCCGGAAGCTACGATCTGATGAATGATCTCATGTCAGGGGGAATACATCGCCTATGGAAGCGTATGACCATTGAGATGTCTGGGGTACGCAAAGGGCATAAAGTGCTTGATATTGCAGGGGGAACTGGAGATCTAGCCGCTAAGTTTTCACGCATTGTCGGTCCAGAGGGTACGGTTGTTCTGGCCGACATTAATGATTCAATGCTAAAGGTAGGTCGTGATCGACTTGTTGATCGAGGCATCGTTGATAATGTTCAGTTTTCTCAAGCAGATGCTCAGCACCTGCCCTTCCCTGACAATACCTTTGACATCATTACTATTGCATTTGGTTTGCGCAATGTTACCGACAAAGATATGGCGTTGCGTTCCATGTTGCGGGTTCTAAAGCCCGGCGGAAAATTGTTAATACTAGAGTTTTCAACGCCAAAGAACCCCGTTTTGTCAAAGGTATATGATACTTATTCTTTTAGTATTTTACCGAAACTTGGAAAACTATTCGCCAATGACGCTGACAGTTACCAATATCTAGCAGAATCGATTCGTATGCACCCAGATCAAAATACTCTTCTGGAGATGCTAACAACGGCGGGGTTCGCTAACGCTGATTTTCACAACATGACCGGGGGCGTTGTCGCTCTCCACCGCGGAGTTAAGCCTTAGTGATGTTTTCAGCACTACGCAAAACGGCCTTGGGAGGTGCAGAAGCACTTATAGATACCGCCTTAGCGCATGATCCTGCGTCAGCGTCTGCGCTAGCGCAGCTGGAAGGGCAAGTACTATTAATTGAAAGTACTCTTCCGCCAATCACAATAGCCCTTGAACCAATCTCTACCGGCGTAAAGCTGCATGATCAATGGGCTGGCGAGGCTTCAGTAACTGTTAAGGGAAGTCTGGTTGCAATGGCTGGGGTTGCCTTAAATGCTCAGGAATCTGTGTCATTTTCGGGAACCGGGATTACGGTCAGCGGTAATCTTGATACTCTAAATCAGCTTAATAAAATTATGAGTAATCTGGATATTGATTGGGAAGCGGCACTGGCTGAAATTGTGGGTGATATTCCCGCTCATCTCTTAGCCAAAAGCATTCGTCATTCAGCGGTCTTCAGAAAAGATACGATTAGGCGTGCAACCACAGGTATGGTTGAAGTTGCGCAAGAGGAATTTAATCTGACGCCCAGCAAAAATGAATTCGACACAACAGCGCCTGAGATTAGAAAATTATCCTCTGATGTCGATCGCGTAGCTGCTCGTCTGAAAAGACTTCAGCAGAAGCTTCAACAATATGATCAAGGACCCTTAAATTCGTGATTCGATTGAGACGCATTGCTAAAATAATCAAAGTAGTCGGAAAATACCGCTTAGATTTACTCCTGGACAAACAAAAACTGCCTTTTAGCGTTCGTGTTTTTCTTGCTCCCGCTGTTTTCTTTGGACGTGCTAATGGGACTCGCGGCGAACGTCTGCGCAAAGCACTTGAAGAGCTGGGGCCCATCTTTGTAAAGTTCGGGCAACTGCTGTCAACCAGACCTGATCTTGTTCCCGAGGATATAAGCATTGAGTTGTCTGTACTTCAAGACAACGTGCCACCATTTTCCTCAGACCTGTTTAAACAAAATGTCGAATTAGCATTGTCAGGCAGTGTTGATGATTTGTTTCTCAGTTTTGAACCAGACCCTCTGGCATCAGCTTCGGTAGCCCAGGTCCATGCGGCAGTGCTGGCTGATGGGCGTGATGTGGTTGTTAAAGCGGTACGACCGAATATTGAAAAAACTATTCGCAAAGATATTGCCTTACTTTACACGCTTGCACGATTAGTAAAAACCTATAGCGAAGACGGCGAACGCTTGCATCCGCTGGAGGTTGTAAAAGACTACGAGTCGGTGATTATAGAGGAACTCAACCTACAGTCTGAGGGCGCCAATGCCTCTTTGCTGCGTCATAACTTTACAGACTCTTCAATGCTGCATGTTCCAGAGATCTACTGGCCATATTCGAACAAAGATGTACTGGTTATGGAGCGTATTTACGGTGTGCCAGTAACTGACATTGATAGACTGAAAGCCGCTGGTGTTGATTTTAAAATTTTGGCTCAACGTGGCGTAGAGATATTTTTTACCCAAGTCTTTGAACACAATTTTTTTCATGCTGATATGCATCCGGGTAACATTTTCGTCGATGCGACCAATCCAAAATCACCCACCTATATTGCTATTGATTGCGCAATCATGGGTTCTCTCTCTAGTGAAGATCAGTTTTATATGGCGCGTAATTTACTGGCTATGTTTCAGCGTGATTATCGTCTGGTGGCAGAACTTCATATTCGCTCCGGCTGGGTCCCTAAAGACACCTCCATTAATGATTTTACAGGTGCGATACGATCTGTTTGCGAGCCGATTTTTCAACGTCCGCTGAAGGAAATTTCGCTTGGGCATATGCTGATCGACCTGTTTACCACTGCGCGTCGATTCAATATGGAAGTGCAGCCCTCCTTAGTGCTATTGCAGAAAACACTATTAAATATCGAGGGTTTAGGTCGTCAACTGTATCCTGATCTGGACCTTTGGGAGACCGCGCAACCTTATCTAGAGAAATGGCTAAAGGATCGCTACTCGCCAAAGAGCATGTTTAACCAATTAAAACGTTATGCACCTGACTGGCTAGAACACTTTCCGCAAATACCTCCAATGATATTTCAGGCGCTTAAAGCCGCGCAGTATAGTGAGAGTGGTGACATAGCTAAACAGACCAATGCTACACAGCAGACTAATTCTCTTTGGACTAAGTGTGCAATAGCCATTGGCTTCAGCAGTATTGGTGGCGGTTTAGCCCTTGGATTATCACAATTGCCGTTGGCACTTGGTCAGCCTCCACTCGTTAGTCTGGGTCTAGTTTTTACCGGGTTGTTGATTTTGCTACTCCGTTAGCACTGACTTTAGTTACTGCTCAACACCTGTCATAATTATGTTCAGATTCAAATGGTGCTGTTAGCGATGAGTTACCTCGACGATATCAATTGGGACAATGACGGGTTGGTGCCAGCTATTGCTCAAGATAAAACCTCCGGTCAAATTTTAATGGTTGCCTGGATGAACCGAGAGGCATTAGAGCTTACGGTGAATGAAAATAGAGCGATTTATTGGTCACGATCTAGACAGAAGTTATGGCGCAAAGGCGAAGAGTCCGGTCATATCCAGCAGCTAATCGAACTAAGACTTGATTGTGATAGCGATGTAATAATGATGAAGGTGAATCAAATCGGTAATATTGCCTGCCACACTGGACGCACCTCATGCTTCTATCGTGTCTTAGAAAACGGTCAATGGAAAACAGTGGATAAGGTAGTTAAAGATCCAAAGGAAATTTACTCATGAGTGATGCCGTGTTACAACAATTGAGTGAGATTCTTAAAATACGCAAAAGCGCCGCAGCGGATGACTCCTATGTAGCTAGTCTCCATCAAGAGGGCCTCAATAAAATACTCGAAAAAGTGGGTGAAGAATCTTTTGAAACTATTTTAGCGGCCAAAGATGCTGAGCATAGTGGTGACAACACTAAAGTTATTTATGAGACAGCTGACCTTTGGTTTCACTCGTTGGTTATGCTGTCGCATCTGGGTGAAGATTCTGCCTCAGTACTTAACGAATTACAAAGACGTTTCGATTTATCCGGCCTTAAAGAAAAGGCTCAACGTAAGACTGATTAACAAACCGGAGAAAGATCATGGGTTTTGGATGGCAAGAACTACTAATTATTTTAGTCATAGTGGCACTAATTTTTGGCACTAAAAAACTGCGTAATATCGGCTCAGACTTAGGTGGTGCGGTTAAGGGATTCAAAGACTCTATTACCAACGACCCCTCAGAAAATCTGGATACCGAAGATACTGAAAAATCTGAGCAACACTCAGAATCAGACTCTGAGAAAGGCTAAATCAGTTGGTTAATCGCCAAATAGTTGCCGTCTATGTTTGATATTGGGTTTTCTGAGCTTCTTATTATTGCCGTTCTCACCCTAATTGTGATGGGGCCTGAGCGACTACCTGAAACAGTCCGAACCATAACCCTTTGGTTTGGACGGTTGCGCCAGTTCTTGTCTGCTGCGCGCACTGAAATTGAAGATGAGGTGGGTGTCGATGAAATTCGGCGCCAACTCCATAACGAAAAATTAATGCGCGATTTAGAGAAAGCACGGCAGGACATCGTTGATATAGACGTCAGCATAGATCCAAACTCAATGATCCCTGATAACCTAAAAAATGACTGAACAAGAAGACCTCGATACCCAACCATTCATGACTCATCTTATTGAGTTTAGAGACCGCGTATTGCGCTCAATAGTCGCGGTACTCATCATTTTTGCTGGGTTATTCTCTTTTAGTAATGAACTCTATCTGTATATTTCTGAACCCATTAGAGCCTATCTTCCAGACAATCTAACGATGATTGCTACGGAGGTTACCTCGCCCTTTTTAACGCCGTTTAAGCTAACGTTGGTATTATCAATGTTTGCAGCGATGCCCTACATCCTCTTTCAGGTTTGGGCCTTCTTAGCGCCGGGTTTGTACAAGCGCGAGAAGAAAATTGTTCTACCATTGTTTTTCTCCAGCGTGTTCCTTTTCTACGGTGGCATGGCCTTTGCGTACTATGTAGTGTTCCCACTGGTATTTATGTTTTTCACTAGCATAGTGCCGGATGGAATTAGCATAATGCCGGATATTCGAAGTTACCTAGATTTTGTACTGAAATTGTTTTTTGCCTTTGGCCTCAGCTTCGAAATTCCTATTGCAGTGGTAATACTGTCTTGGATGGGCGCTGTAGACCCCAATAGCTTGGCTAAAAAGAGACCTTATGTTTTTGTTCTCTGCTTTGTGTTTGGGATGCTGCTGACACCGCCAGACATTATCTCCCAAACACTGCTTGCCATTCCCATGTGGATGCTATTTGAAATCGGTATCATGTTTGGACGCATGGTGGCGCCAAAAGTCGATCCCGAAGAAACGTTGACGGACTAATCGATTAGTCAAACAACGCTCGTTTAATAGCGCTGTAGTGAGTGTCTCTTGCTAACTTAGAGATTTCGGCACTTGGAACCATAAACTCAAAAGCATGGTATCCGCCGGAAAATATTTCTAACTGGGTAGTCACTCCTGATCCATTAAGACGCTCAGCATAATCCCGATTTTCATCAAGAAATAGGTCCACAGAGCCAACGGCAATATACGCCGGTGGAAGGCCATGTAAATCCCCTGCATGACTTGGCGCTGCGTACTTAGATGCTTCAAAAGGTTGTTGCTCTGATGTCGTTGGTCTGCCTAAATAATGCATCCAGCCCTGAAGGTTTGAGTGCCGATTCCAAATACGTTTGTCAGTAATACTAAAGCTTGATTCTGACGTGCTGTTATTATCAATCATCGGGCAAAGTAGCACCTGAAACACGACTGATACCTCAGCCCTGTCCCTTGCTAGTAGTGCAAGCCCAGCAGCCAACCCAGCGCCCGCGCTAATGCCGCCTATGGCTATGCGCGAAACATCAACCTTGAGCCTGTCCGCATTATCAAAAACCCATGTTAGAGCCGCATAGCAGTCATTGAGAGGTGTCGGAAAAGGATATTCAGGTGCTAAGCGATAATCTACAGAGATCACCACACACCCAATCTTCTCTACCATGCGTTTCACCGTATAGTCATCACCCTCCATACTACCAAAACAATAGCCACCACCATGGATCCACAATAAGCTTGGGAGATTCTCTGTATGCCCTTCAGGTCGATAAACACGTACCGACACATCTTGGTCATTATCCTGGGTGACACTATGATCCGAGCTTGTTACTCCAACCACAGGTGGCAGGGTTGACGCTATATGTCTGCTGCGTTGCAGTGATACCGCTCGCGTCACCATTAAATCAGACCAAATGTCGAACTCAGGTATAGCATCAAGTGCGGGAATAAGCTCGGGGTCGACCAGTTTTAAATCCATAGTGTTATTTTTATCCTCAAAAAACGTTGCTTTAGCATTGAAGGTTACCTCTACTTAATTTCGCCGCCAATATAAAACCATTGTTGGCCAATAAGAGTAAACACCGACTTTTCATGCAATATACTATTGCCATTAGTACCCTGATAGGTAGCTTTAAATTCTACCCACCCTTCAGTATTTTTATGTCCTGACCCCAAAACTTCAAGGTTAATCCATTGCTGAGTTTTTTCTGAAAGCTCGCTAACACTGAGGTTTTTCGCCATAGGCGGGAACCACGTCTTTAAGAGGTACTGGCCATAGCCACCCAAGGCATAGGCGGTGTAGCGAGAGCGCATTAGTTTTTCGGGTGTGTCCGGCGACACTTTTTGCTCTAAATAGGGCTTGCAGCACGCGGAAAATGACCGTTGGTTTCCACATAAACATGACTCATTCATTATTTTTCATTGACCTAGAGGGATTAAGTTAAAATAATACCCCACATTGATTAAAAAGAGTTGTCCTATGCCCAGTTTAGATATTGTTTCGGAAGTCGATAGTGCTGAAATTCTGAATGCCACTAACAATGCAGCGCGCGAATTGACCACACGTTTTGATTTTCGTGGCGTTGATGCAACAATTACCGTTGCTAATGATGTGGTGACACTCAAAGCAGAGGCTGATTTTCAGTGCCAACAATTACTGGATATTTTCGCAGCGCAGCTAGTCAACAGGAAAATAGACCCTACCGTAATGGAATACGACAAAGAAGCGTTGCACAGCGGTAAAACGTTTTCCTTAAACGTCAGTTTTAAGCAAGGAATAGCAGCTGATGTGTCTAAAAAAATGATCAAAATGATTAAAGAAAAGAAAATGAAGGTTCAGGCGCAAGTCCAAGGTGACGAAGTCAGGGTAACAGGGAAGAAGCGCGATGAGTTACAGACAGTGATGGCGTTGGTCCGCGAAGCAGACCTTGGGCAACCATTCCAGTTTAAAAACTTTCGAGATTAACCATCACAGATCAATCACTCTGAGCCGACAAACGTCATTGAGATACTGTTAACACAGTGTCTCAAGTTCTTGTCAGTATACCCTTCTCCGGAAAAAACATGCCCCAGATGGCCGTCACATGCAGCACAAAGTATTTCTGTACGTCGCCCGTCCGCATCGGTTACCTTATTTACCGCACCGTCAATTTCATCATCAAAACTAGGCCATCCACATTGAGACTGGAACTTATGTTCCGATCGGTACAGTGGAGCGTCACATTGCTTACATAGGTACAAACCACCATCAAAATGGTCAGTATATTTACCCGTAAAAGGACGCTCAGTGCCCTTGTCTTGAATCACGTGCTGCTCTTCTGCATTTAACGCGTTGAGTTGCTTGCTCATTAAATATTCCCGGTTCTTTTACCATCTGTTAGTTGGGCATCCTGCACGGCATACCAAAGTTTTACAATACCATTTTGCAAAGTCTCCAAGGCATCTATGCCTGAACTTCCATCTCTATCTTCACAATAAGTACGGCCGAATAGTTTGATTCGATCAATACCAGGATGCCCCAGATCAGCATACTCCCAATCAAGAAAATGCAGACCCTGATCATTAATAATAATATTTTCTAGAATTAAATCATGATGGGTAACTACGGGCGCCCATTGCAATTCATCAATGATATTCGCTGCGCGCTCAATCTCAGCTAATCCGTCAAAGTGACTGAGCTGGTCACTGTACAAACTAATATAGGATGAGTAATTTCTTACTGGCATGTCTACTCGAACCGCCTGGATACGTTCAATACAAGACTCTAAGCCTTCTTGTATATCTTCATCGGCCAAGTCTAGCTGAGACAAGTGCCGGCCGCTAATAAGTTGTGTTACTTGAGTATCAGAATCACTAAAAACTAATTTTGGGACGCAGCCCGTTGGCTGAAGATACGCTAGCAGAGATTGCTCTTTTTTTCGATCTATTCCTAGGGCCTGTGCATTTAACGCATTGACTCTTACTACGGCTCTAAAGTCACCACTTTGAACCATAAAAGATTCATTGGTCATACCTCCTTGTAACTGCTCTAACACCTTGGGTAATTCGCTAATCTGAACATTACCCGTCTGCCAATCACGCCAACGACTCAAGGCTCTATGCAATAATTTCTCTGTTCTGAGTGACATAATTTTTCTTCCACGCAACATAGCCAAGGACAGATAATAATAGGTAAACCGAAAACATCATCGCTGTCTGGTTCAAATCTCGGTCAATATAAAGGAAAATAGATACGCTATTAATCACTATCCAATACAGCCAATTTTCTAGTACCTTTCGTGCCACCATAACAGTAGTAAAGACACTTGCCCAAGTGGTAAATGAGTCTAGGTATGGGAGTCTTGCATCAGTGCTCACAGACAATAAATATCCAGAGATAATAGATGCCAAAAGTATTCCTAAAATACCGGCACTATGCTGTTTTGCCGTCCACCGAACAATCTCTACTCCGCTGTGATCAGGGCCTCCCTTTTGCCACTGCAGCCAGCCATAAACCGCCATTCCCATGTAGTAAACGTTAAGTGCAGATTCCATATACAAACTGACGTCGCCAAATATGGTGACATAAATAGCTGTGCTGAAAAAAGCACAATACCAACACAAGCTATTTTGTCGCATCGCCAGTAGTAAATAACCGATGCCCAAAGCCACTGCCAATGTTTCAAGACTCACCCAGTCAAAGCTCACCTAAAGCGCCTCATAACCGGGGATAATCTTAGCCACATAAACCGCCATATTATAGTCACGATAACAGGCGGCAATAGTGTCTTGAACGGCTTTCATAGCATGCTCATATTCACCCTGAACCACGGTGCTGGTGGGAAATGTGGTAATTTTTAGATTTTCAAAACAATTAATCTTTTCGATAAATCCATCAATGGGAGGAATAAATTCCTCCCGATTAGGGTACATGCTGATATCAATTGTTACCTGCATAAAAACCACCTCATTTGCCCATTATTAACGTCACCTAGACGCTCAAAAATTATATTGACCACTAACACCGAATACGCGCGGCTCGCCAAACTGATAGTAGGGTTCAGTTGCATAGTATTTTCTCGGATCATTACCAAATCCGCCAAAGCCACGAACGATCACATCCTCATTAGTGAGGTTGCGACCCCAAACAGACAAAGTCCATTGATCTGCGCTATAGGCTAAATTGGTATTCAGCAACCAGTACGACTCTGACTGCTCGTTATGACTGGAGGATAGGTAAAATTTGTCCTTTCCTTCAATATCAGCGGTCCAACTAAGGTTTTCACTAATCCGCAGGCTACTGCCTAGTGCGAACTGATAACGCGGTGCGTGCGCCTGATCTCGAGAATCTAAGGTAGTTGACAGAGGCGTGTCATACTCAGTCTCCAATAACCCCAGAGAACCCTGAATCGAGAGTGCTTCAGTGGCAAGCCAGTTGACTTCGGCCTCCATTCCGTAATTTCTTCCTTTACCCGAATTGCCAAAATAATCAGTGAAATCGCTGGCATTACTGTCATCTCTGGATTGAACCAGCGACTGTTTAATCTGAATGTCTTTGCGCTGTTGGTAAAACACTGACAACCGAGTTTGCAATCGCTGTTCAAACCAACTTCCTTTAACACCTGTCTCAAAATTCAACATAAGTTCTGTATCAAACTCGCGGTCCTCAGCTGACAGCGACGGGTCACTATTTACACCCCCCGCTTTGTAGCCTCGCGATACCAGACCATAAAGCATAGTACTGTCATTGGGTTTATATTGGAGCGCAATACGCCCACCCCAGAGATTTTCATCAACACTGTGAGCTACACCATCACTATCAGTGTAAGTTGCCTTTCTACCCTCCAGCCTTAAGCCGGTAACAAGACTTACGTTAGAGGTAATATCAGTGTCAAGTTGACCATAAATTGCACGATTTTCAGTATCAAAACTGCTACTAAAGTCACCAGCGTTATAAGTGTACTGACGCAGGAGTTGCTCGTCTTGCTCGCGAGCATAAACCCCTAATACCCAGTGTGCATTTTTACCCAAAAAATTTACTGACTGCTTGGAGACTAGCTTAACATCAAGGGTGCTGTTGTCGCGGTCCCGTAAATAGTTATCCTCTGAGTTGTATTCCCACCCATCACACTCCTGCCCTGCGCATATTGCAGGGAAGGCCCAGTCTTCGTCATAACCATACTCAAGGTCACTGTCTGCAAAACTAATTAAACTAACCACATCAAATTGCTCATTTGCCTGCCAGTTACTTTGCACGGCAAACGCGGTGGATTCTTGGCGGTCATGGCCAGGCTTGTCAGAGAGAGTATTGCGTGTGTTATCAAGAGAAAATGCGTCATAGCCATTGTCTGCATCAACTTTAAATAGCGTTAACTTAAGACTTAGATCATCGCTTGCCCGCCAGTCAATAATTGCCCGTAAACTTAATTCATCAATGTTGTCTGTGTCATCTCTTTTTAGAAAATCATTGGTTATATATCCGTCACTAGTGTGACTTTGCGCTGCCACACGATAATTCATCGCATTATTTAAGGATCCGCCCAAGGCTCCAGACACCGACTTAGTGCCATGACTGCCAGCGCCAAGTGACACACTCCCCTGAGTGATTTCACTAGGCTGATTAGAGGTGAGGTTAATCAATCCTGCTAGAGCATTAGCGCCATAGAGGGTTCCCTGTGGTCCACGCAGTATTTCTACTTGCTTGATGTCCATAGTGGTGGCTGCGCCAGCAATACCGGTGAAATCAATACCGTCGACCAAGATACCTACTGAGGGATTGAGGGGTTCGATGAACTGACTGCGCTCACCAATACCTCTAATTTGGATAAACCGCCCTCTTGATGCGCCACTAGAAAAGTTAACATTAGGCGCCAAATTTAATAACTGTTCTAGATGCTTAGCCTGACGGTTTTTAATGGTTAAATCATCGAAAATAGTGACGCTAGCTGCAGTATCTAGCAAACTTGCATCGCGAAAATCAGAGGTCACGATGACTTCTTCAATTAGCTCTGCAGCTGCGATATTCGTTGATAACAATAGCAGGGAGCTAATAAAGAGTTTTTTCGCGGTGCTTAAAACATAGCTTTGGTGGTTAATACTTAAATTTCTTTGCGATAACATATGGAGCCTCAGTAACAGTTGTTAAGGAGACCCGGAATGAAAAGACGGAGTACAGGGAAAACTTGTCCTATTCCTACGCCGGCATAATCCGGATCAGGTTCAAAGGGTGCTTCTCAGGTCAAATACAGCTGGCCGCCCCTTAGGAATTCTTATGATAACATGTTGCCATTGAGAATAGAGCAGCGAATATGACAGTTCTCATAATTTTTTTAAAACAATCGATCTAAGGAAATATCTAGTATGAAAAAATTCACTTTTTATCTGGTGACTCTCGTTGCTGTGCTTCTTTTTACAGGATGTCAAAAAGATACCTCAGCGTCATTAGACACAAAACCAGTAATACTGACGTCATCAGAAATTGTTGAATTTCTCGATGATCTTTTCTTAGAAGAATTGCAAGAAAGTCCTCAATCAATGACCTATTTAGGCATGCGTGAACGCTATGGTGAATGGAATGATATTTCAGATAGCGCCAGAGACAAAAGCCTTGATATGACGAGACAGCATTTAGAAAAAGTAATAGCTTTAGATCTTTCCAAAGCAAATGATTCGGTCAGACTCAGTGTGAAAATGTTTATACAGCAAGCCAATAAGGAGATAGAAGGAGATCGATGGCGCTACCACAGCTATCCTGTCAATCAAATGCGCGGCGCACACGGAATGATCCCATCGTTTCTCATCAATCAACACCTAATCGCCAATAAAGACGAGGCTAAAGCCTATATAAACAGAATCACTAACAGCCAGGCTCTCTTGCAACAGGTCATTGAGCAGTTAGAAATCCGGCAGCAAAAAGGCATAATCGCACCAAAATTTGTATTTCCATTAGTGATGGAATCTATAGACAACATTCTCCGAGGAGCACCTTTTAGTGAAGGCCCAGATAGCACTATTCTGGCTGACTTCAAAACGAAAATCGCGAAGCTAGATATATCAGAAGCAGATAAAAATGATCTTGGGATCGCAGCATCTGCAGCTCTGCAAAAAAGTCTTGCACCGGGCTATTACGGACTGAAAACCGCGTTGAGAAAGCTGGAGGCCAATGCCACCAATGATCATGGGGTTTGGAAATTTCCTGATGGAGAGCAGTTTTATAATTTTGCTCTTCAACGGACTACAACTACCGATTTAACCGCATCGCAAATTCACAATCGCGGGCTTGATGAGGTGGCAAGAATTCAGTCTGAAATGTTAGAAATAATTGAGACAGTGGGTTTTGATGGCGATTTGCAGGCGTTTTTTGACTTTATGCGCAATGACCCACAGTTTTATTTTCCTAATACCGCAGAGGGCAAAGAAGCTTACCTCAGTCAGGCTACTAAACTGATCAACGATATGAAGGAGCGACTTGACGAGCTATTTATTACCAAACCCAAAGCTGATTTAGTCGTGAAAGCTGTTGAGCCCTTTAGAGAGGCTTCTGCAGGTCAGGCTTTTTATCAACGCCCAGCGCCGGACGGCAGTCGACCAGGGACCTATTTTGCCAATCTTTACAAAATGGGTGATATGTCTAAATATAATATGGAAGCCTTAGCCTATCACGAAGGTATACCGGGCCATCATATGCAACTTTCAATTGCTCAAGAGCTTAAAAATATCCCCAAATTTCGCCTCTTTGGAGGTTATACCGTCTTTAGTGAAGGCTGGGGTCTTTATTCTGAATCAGTTCCAAAGGAAATTGGCTTGTACGCAGACCCATATTCCGATTTTGGGCGTCTCTCTGGTGAGTTGTATCGTGCCTGTCGTCTAGTTGTTGATACAGGTATTCATGCTAAAAAATGGACGAGAGAGAAAGCCATCGATTATATGAATGCAAATGTTCCTCACTCTAATAACTACAATGTACGACAAATAGAGCGTTATATAGTGATGCCTTCTCAGGCTACCGCCTACAAAATTGGCATGCTTAAAATTCAAGAGTTAAGAGCACATGCGGAGGCCTCACTGGGCGAAAATTTTGATATTAGACAATTTCATGACGTGGTCCTGAAGGATGGTTCGGTATCGCTTCCGATATTAGAAGACAATGTAAATGCCTGGATAGTTAAATCGAAAATTTAAAGGGACTTCGAATGAAAAAAATAATCTCAATAGTATTGGCGTTAATACTTTCCCCCATTGCTCATACCGCTAAGCTTGAGCAAAACGCACTCAACAGTCTTTATGATGAAATTTGGCATCACACGATGATCTCATCACCCACCTATGCAACTTATGTGGGTTATCCCGGGCAAAACGGACGTTGGCCCGACCCGTCCCTTGTGGCGGTACAAAAAGATAAAGAAGCCCGAAAAGAGTTCCTTAGACGGCTTCGTAGTCTTAATCATGAAGATCTGGATGAAGATAGTTTACTGGGATGGCAGCTGGTGGAAAAAAATCTGTCCGATGAAATAGATGGCTATGTTTTTCCTGAGGAATTTATACTAATTCACCAACGAAGTGGTGTGCAACAAGACATTGCAGATACCTTGTCAATGATGCCAAAAGCGAGTTCCCAGGACTTTATCGATCGGATATCACGATTACGAAATGCGGCAAGGTATATTGATCAAAACATTACAGTACTCCGTGAGGGTCTAAAAAGGCATATTACTCCTCCAAAAATAACCCTCCGAGATGTTCCAGACCAGATTCACAACACTATTCCAGAGGATCTATTAAAAAGCCCTCTTCTTAAAAGTTTTAGTGATTACCCTAAAACTATGACTAAAGACCAGCAAACCAAAATTACCAATGAGGCAATCGCTATTGTCAAAGATAGTATTTACCCCGCATTCGAGCGACTATTAACTTTTTTAGAAAACGACTATATACCCAATGCTAACAGTTCAATTGCTCTCTCGGACATGCCTAACGGCAGCAATTGGTATCGTCACCGTGCTAAGCGTTTTACTACATCTGAACTGACGCCTAAGCAGATTCATTCCCTCGGGATGCGCGAGGTCAAACGTATACGCAAGCAAATGGATGACGTGATTACTGACTCTGGGTTTAGCGGTAGTTTTGAAGAATTTACTACGTTCCTGAGAACAGATTCGCAATTCTATATGACTTCAGCAGAGAGTTTATTAGCCGGTTATCGCGATATTGCCAAACGCGCTGATCCAGAGCTCGCAAAGATGTTTGGCAAACTGCCGCGAATGCCCTATGGGGTAATCCCAATTCCCGACTATGCGGCAAAATCTCAAACCACTGCTTACTACTGGGGAGGGTCTAGCAAAGATGGACGTCCGGGTTATTTCTATGCCAACACCTATGCGCTAGACACACGACCTACTTGGGAGATGGAGGCGCTGACGCTTCATGAAGCGATGCCTGGCCATCACTTACAAATATCTCTGGCTCAAGAGCTTCCAGAAACTCATGCCCTACTACAAAATTTGAGCTATACCGGATTTGTAGAGGGATGGGGTTTATATGCAGAAAGTTTAGGCGATGAAATGGGTTTTTATCAAGATCCCTATAGTAAATTTGGTCAACTCACCTACGAAATGTGGAGAGCAGTTCGTCTTGTCGTGGACACTGGTATGCATCTGTTCGATTGGGACCGTCAAAAAGCGATCGATTTCTTCGCCAGTAATACGGCGAAAAGTATGCACGATATCGAAGTCGAAATTGATCGCTATATTTCTTGGCCAGCGCAAGCGCTCGCCTACAAAATAGGAGAACTTAAATTCAAAGAGTTGCGTGCAAGAGCGACTGAGAAGCTTGACAAAAAATTTGATCTACGAAGCTTTCATGATCAGTTACATGAAAAAGGGGCGCTGCCATTGGATGTTCTAGATCAGCGCACGGATACCTGGATTAACAGCCAGCTTTAGAGGCTGGCTTCAAACAGTGCATGCGAGTATTCGGCTTACCTCACTAAGAGACCGACCCGACTGCTCGCAGAGGCTATTAAAAATGTCCTGAACACGCCTCAAATCACGCTGAGAATTGACACTAAACTTATCGATAAATCCGTGGTGTACTAAAGCATCACAAACATCTTTAGTGATTAAAAAAGTGTCTTTACCCATACTTCGGAGCATCATTGGACCACTGTTTCCTCCCAATCTGGAACCTTGTTTTTTCAACTCTAGCCACAGACCTACGATATCTTCAGTGGGCCAATCAGCAATAAATGCCGCAAAGCTACCATGACGCCTTTGTTGGTCAAGCACATAAACCGCATTGTTACGCACCGCCACTATTTTAGTAAAATGTCTTACAATAGTAGTATCCTGAGCAAGCTGTTCTAATCGCTCATCACTAAAATGCGCAACGGCTAACGGATTGAAGTTAGCGAATGCGTTTTCAAATCCTGGCCATTTATAATCGATGATACGCCACACAAACCCGGCTCTAAAAATACAGCGGGTCATCATAGATAAATATCGATCATCGGTTATCTCGGAGAGCTCCTTTGGTGTTGCAGTCGAAGGTAGGACTTGCTCTAACATTGCAGGGGACCCTTTATTAATTGCAGCTAGCTCATAAAGAGTTTGAAAAGACGTCACTATTTGAGAACTCCTGAAAAGTAAATTTACCAAATCTGCGTGATATCAACAATGAAACCCACAGCTATAAACGCTAAGATCAAACCAAACAATCTGTTAATCCAACCACTAGCGTATTGAAAGCGATTAATTGACCCATAGCGAGAGATAACTACTACCACTACCAAATACCAAAGCATATCGACACCACCCGCGATTAGGGCAAGGGATACCTTTTCACCTACACTGCTATCTACCCGAACAAACTGACTGAACAAAGCAGTAAAGAAGACAAGTATTTTAGGATTGAACAGCGCTATGGCTAACCCATCCCTAATAGCTAAAATGTTGGATGATAAAGCCGTGGCCGGTAGGCTTTCCTCTCGGGCTTGGCCCGATGAAGACAGTAATCTAAACGCCATTAGTAACAGGAACAGACACCCAATTATTTGAATTATGTCAAATATCTGTTGGTGGTTACTAATAACTGCAGACAAACCAAAGGTTGTTATTGCAGCATAGAGAGTGATCGCAAAGCCATGGCTAATTGCCGCCCAAGAGCCCGCCATCGGTCCTCTAGCTAGAGTATGGTTTATCACCACAGCTAAGCTTGGTCCTGGTGACATCGCACCCAAAAGGCACGCTAAGAGTACCGTTACCCAAAAACTCAAATCAACATTACCTACTAAAATTTCGTTCATGGGTTTTTATACAGTTATCAGTGAATAAAACAAGCTTAGATTATTAAAAAATTCTTCTCCCAATGC
>Ga0209815_1000332_pt1 | contig 35408 bp, 30 predicted proteins | sample CoawatmetaG00DNA_FD_187507 | JGI IMG/M metagenome (GOLD analysis project Ga0209815, IMG submission 187507) | Marine microbial communities from the West Antarctic Peninsula - Coastal water metaG002-DNA (SPAdes) (version 2) | ecosystem: Environmental > Aquatic > Marine > Coastal ...
TTTCTTTCTTTGATTCTAATGTCCAATCTTTTAGAGGTACTCCGTGCCCTCCTTCGTGAGCCATTAGGTTCAATGATATTGTTATCAGAATGATAGTTAAAAGGATGTTTTTCATAGCATTAAAATTCACCCAAATATAATAAATATTATAAATCTCAATAATATCATTAGTATGATGTTATAAGCACAATAAAAACCCAAACATTACTGAATGGGTTTCTATATTTAAGAGGTTTAGAACTCCCTGAATTAAAAGAAGAGGATATGCCTATGGTTTAGTTATTAGGAAGTGATGGGGTGATTATACACAGTACAATAAAAAATAAATTAGTATAAACTACCCCTAATAACAAGTTTTTGATTTATAAAGTTTACCCCATTCCCCCCAATGCAAGAAGCATACCTAATAAAAACAATGTTCCAATAGGTATTCCAACAGTTAATCCAACGGTTTTTAATAATGAAAATTCTCTAACTTTAACATTGTAAACTTCTTCCATAGGGATTGTTCCTTTTCCATTTTTTGTTTGTAAAATTATTGTTTTTTCATTTTTAGAAACTAACCGACCTTTTACACTTGTTTTATTGAGCCTCAAAACCTCAAGTATTTGATTTTTGTCGATTTCTATAGTACTATAATCTATTGATTTGTAACTGTAACAACTTTGAAATAAAATTGAAAATGATAATAAAAATAAAAGTTTCTTCATAATAATTTTTTTCAAATGTATGTATTCTATGTAGAATACTTTTATAAATATTGTGTAGTTTTATATATCTAATTAATAATATTACCTATTTAATTGAAATACAGAACCTTACTATTATTAGGTGTAGAACTCCCTGAATTAAAGGAGGAAGCGGTGCCTATGGTTTCGTAAGAAATTTAAATTTTCTTTTTTATTAATTCTTTTACCCGCCATAAATAAGATTCTGTCAGGTTTTTAAAATAAAGTGATATTGAGAGCAGGAAGATTACTTTGGCATCTCAAAGCGTTCAAAAACTGTAGCTGAAATGGTTGAGGCTGCATCCCGAATTTTCGCAGCTTCTATATAATCAACCAGAGAGAAGAAGTGCTCAAAATGGGAGTGGTCTCTAAATTCAAGAAGCACCACCTTATCGGCTTGCATGTCAGGAGACAAAGCTTGCGGATTTTTATCGGATGCGTGAATTATCACTTTTTCTCGCATAAATATAGGTGTAGCGAGTGCAACATAGCGTGAATACCCGACGTGGTCATTAATAGCGAATTTAGCGAAAACAAGTGTAGGCATATTCTAATTTTTTTTGAGGTAAAGATAGAAAGAATTGACAACTAGTGCAACTTCCAATAAAAAATGAAAGTTTCAACGTCCGTGCGTGGTTTAGAACTCCCCGAATTAAAAGAGGAGGATATGCCTATAGTTTCGTTTTATTATAGTTTTTTAAATTTTCTATTATACTTTCTGAATCATCAATAACTTTTTTTGTTAATGAGCTTAAATTTTTAACACTATACGATAGTAATTTTACATTCAACACATATTCCGTATCAACAGTATTGATAATTGTAGATATCACTTCTGTATCTCTATTTAAATCAATTAAATCATTAGGAAGTAAAAAATGTAATTTACAATATGTGCCAATCTCACGAATTTTTTCAAATCTTATTTTTATTTCCTGATATCTCATTCGATATAAATTGTTTATCTCATTAACTAACTCATCAGGAAGATTTTTCCATAATTTTGTATTTGACAAGCTATTATAAATAGGCGAAATTTCATTGAAATATGGAGTGTCAAGTCTTAAATAACGCAATGTGGATTTTAAATGAGTTGTATCAATTTTTTTTGTTGTTTCCCAAGTGTTTAAAACTTTTTCAAATGTTTCTATCGCGCTATTAAAAATTCCAATATCATTTTTGCTCTCATTCCTTTTATTTTCTACATCTATAATCAAAAGGTTTACTAAATCCTTTTCAATATTATTTTCTTTTACAGATTCACTCCAATTATTCAACCAAAATGATACTGAAATACCCAGTACTATAACCAAAAATTCAAAAGTATATTTTAATAAGTATTTTTTCATATTAGCACATTTTATTCAAATATAAGAAATGTAAGTTGAAGCTATTTACGTGGTTTAGAACTCCCCGAATTAAAAGAAGAAGAAGAAGAAGAGATGCCTATGGTTTGGGCAGCGAATATTAGTAGCAAATTCCGTCTGAATAAGAAGTTACTCCTGCAGAAGTTGCTTTACAAGTATTACTATAAACAATTCCATCACAGCCACAAACAGGCGTATATTCTTCAGTACAGATCGCATTTTTATCGACCAAACTTAAATCTATACACCCCGCTTCTTCATTTGAAGAGCATCCGAATATAGTAACAGCAAAAATTATATAAAGTAGTTTTTTCAAAGTAGTTTTTTTCAAATGTAAGAAAAATTATAAAACTCAATAATAGCAATCGTATGATGTGATAAGCAAACCTATTTACAAGGTTTGTGTAATTCAATTTCTTCTATTCAGAGTCCATCAAAGGCACTGTATCGAACTGCATGAATTTTCCACCTCGAGCCTGCGACAATCGCAATACCAGAGCGTTCCCCAGCCCTGTTGAAGGGGTCAATACGCCTGCTCGGTGCGATGATTTACTATGGTCATCTAGCGCTAGGCAGAGACCAAGCTCGGCAAACATCTTTGAAGTTGCCCCGTAGCCGGGGTCTCCTTTTCCGGAAATTCGGGTGCGGGCAACTTTCGTCTTTGTACGAGCGCTAACTTCGATCTCGAATCCTCCATCACGCAGTAACCACGGGGGTGGACCTTCTCCAGAGGTTGGTTTGATCTTGATAGGTTCGCCCAGGAAATATCCTAATCCGCGACTCAACCACATTCCTACCACGCGAATCCACATCCCAATGCTAGCACACTCGCTGTATGATATCTTTTGATGTTCATCGCGCAGCACAAGGCTGCGTCGGACTATTCTAGCATTGATGGGTGCCATAAAAAATTTAGTAATGGCAAAGTGTGACGAATCGAAAGCCCATCTAAATTCCTTGGCCATGCCATCTGCTGTAGCAGGATCTTCGGACTCTATTCCGATTTTTTTTGGTGACAGTAGATAGGGATCTGCTTCCATCACATCCGTTAACCTACCGGACTTTTTTGCACGCCCCCTTGCCTTACCTGAGTTTATGGTGCCACCGGAAAACGATCCCGTATAACGGGTATAAACGCCACGAATCTGCACTTTATCCTTAGGTTCTCTGTGTAGTGAGCCAGCGGCTATAAAGGCAGCGAGGTCTGAGGGTATTGAGTCGACACCACCACCTAAAATCACTTTCGCTCCGGACTCTTGTGCGATATCATGAAAGGCCTTAACCATTTCTGCTTGCCAGAATCCTTCGCCGGATAGGTCTGAGTAGTGAGTGCCTTCTTGCGCACATGCACCCAAAAGGTTCGCCCCATTATTAGTAGAGTATGGACCAGCGCAATTGATAACCACTGTTGTACGCATGACCATAGCGGTCACTGCAATGGTGTCTTTCAGATCAACGCAGAGAGTCTCGGGCCTATTTCCAAGCTTGGCAGATAGATCCGCTAGTTTACTTTGAGTGCGACCCGCAATGGCCCAAGGTTTGCCACGAAGTTCGGGGTGGGCGTCAAGGTAGGTGGCGACCAACTTTCCTGTAAATCCGGTCGCTCCATAAACGATTAATACCAATGGTTCTGTTAACATAATAGTTTTTATTCAAAAGTAATTAACTTAACAATGTAAAGTATCATATCTTTTCAAATAAAATACACTATTCGGCGGTGGTTCGTTTTTACTTGGTAATTATAAAGAAAAAAGCCTTACATTTCTGTAAGGCTTTGATTTTAAAAGTGGTCCCACTTGGGCTCGAACCAAGGACCCTCTGATTATGAGTCAGATGCTCTAACCAGCTGAGCTATGGGACCAAAAATATTGGGTGCAAATGTACTATTTATTTTAAAAGCATACAATAAAAAACAAGAATCTTAGACGGCTCTATTCATCAGCCACAATCCAAAATCTTTAAGGCGCTTTTTGTCTGCCATTTTAATATCCATTTTAGTTAAAGTCGCGAACGCTTTTTCTGTGTAATTTTCTATTTCTTGTTTTATTAAAAAAGGAATGTCATTCAATTCAAAAATTCTTTTCACTTCTCCTATTTTTACAGAATTCTCTTTTAATTTCTTTCTATAAAAGTGTTCAAGCTTCCCACAATCTTCGGTATTAGAAACGGCTAAAGCCTTTAAGTATAAATATGTTTTTTTATTTTCTATAATGTCTCCCCCCACTTGTTTCCCAAATGTTTTTGGATCGCCAAACGTGTCTAGGTAATCGTCTTGTAATTGAAAAGCCAGTCCTAAGTTTAAACCAAAATCATAAATTAGCCCTGCATTTTCGTCACTTGTTTCTGCAACGATAGCACCCATCTTTAAAGCCGCAGCTACCAAAACAGAGGTTTTCAAACGAATCATGTTGATATACTCCGGAATGGTTACATTACTTCGCGTTTCAAAATCAACATCCAATTGCTGCCCATCACAAACTTCTAGCGCGGTCTTGCTAAAGAGTTTTGCTAACTTTCGGAAAACAATGGGTTCATAATTCTCAAAGTATTGATAAGCTAAAATTAACATGGCGTCTCCAGAAAGAATTCCAGTGTTGGTATCCCATTTTTCATGCACCGTTGCCTTTCCTCTTCTTAAAGGAGCTGCATCCATAATGTCATCATGTACCAGTGTGAAATTATGAAAAACTTCTACAGCCAATGCTGCTGGCAAGGCCTTTTTAAAATCTCTAGAAAAAATGTCTGAAATCATTAAAGTTAAGACAGGTCTTATTCTTTTTCCTCCTAATTTTAAAATATAATCGATAGGCTCATACAAGTTCTTAGGCTCGTAAATCCAATTTTTTGACTCTAAGTATGCCAGAAACTCTTTTTGATAATGTGCGATGTCCAAACTGCTGATTTTTTTGTAAAAATAATATAAAGAAATGCTGCTTTTAGCATAAACGTTAAAAAATTGATAAAACTTTGGAAACTATTTTTGTTTTTAGAGTTTCCTGTTGTACCTTTGCACCCCAATTATGAGAGCTAAAATTTTAGAGAAATCAAATAACCTTTTCTTAAACCTCGGGTTTAAGAGCGTTACTATGGACGAAATTGCCAGTTCCCTAGGTGTTTCTAAAAAAACAATTTATAAGTATTTTGAGAACAAAACGCAACTTGTAGCTGCGGTTACAGAATATATTTTTGACACCATTTGTAATGGAATTGACGGAATTTGCGCCTTAGAAATGAACCCAATCGATGAGTTATTTTCCATAAAGAGATTGATTATGGAACATTTAAAAGATGAAAAGTCTTCACCACAATACCAACTTCAAAAATACTATCCAAAAATTTATGCTTCTCTAAAACTAAAACAGTTTCAAGTAATGCAAGGTTGTGTAATTGATAACCTTAAAAAAGGAATGGCAACGGGCCTGTATCGGAGTGATATCGATGTGCAATTTATTTCTAGGATCTATTTCAATGGCATGCTCGGAATTAAAGACAAAGATCTTTTTCCTTTAAATGCATATGCGGTGCATACCTTAATGAACTATTATTTAGAGTATCATTTGCGCGCAATTAGTACAGAAAAAGGATTGCAACAATTAGAAAACCAATTAAGATTGAAATAAAAGACACTATGAGAAAATTAATACTGGTATGCATAAGTACCTGTTTTTTTGCCACTATTTCTGCACAAGAAGAAACCCAACAGCTCTCTTTAAAAGAAGCAATAACCTATGCATTAAAAAATAGCTATGGTATAAAAGCCGCTCAAAATGACATTCTTTTAGCACAAAAGAAAGTGTGGGAAACAACCACCATCGGTCTTCCACAAATCACTGGAGCGCTGAACTATCAAAATTTCATTCAACAACCCGTAACCCTTGCAGATTTTGACCAAAACGGTACCGATGATCCATTTGTTTTTGGAACAAAGCAAAACGTAAATGCCTCCGTAACCATGAACCAACTCTTATTTGATGGCTCTTATATAGTTGGCTTGCAAGCTGCAAAAACCTATTTAAAAATTTCTCAACAAGCAACTGAGAAAACAGCAATGCTCACCAAAGAGGCCGTTATTAATGCCTATGGGAATGTGCTAGTTACAGAAAATAGCATCCGAGTGTTAAAAGGCAATATTGAAGTGCTGCAACAAAATTATACAGCTACTAAAGAAATTTATAAAAACGGGTTTAATGAAGAAGAAGATGTAGAGCAGCTAGAAATTACATTGGGAAATTTAAAAAACCAATTAAACAGTGTTTCCCGCATGAAAGGCATTGCTTACCAAATGTTAAATCTAGCGATGGGAAATGAGATTGACACCAAAATAATACTCACGGATACCTTAGACTCTTTGACGAAAGAAAATATTAGCTTGGCATTAATTTCACAAGATTTTAAAGTATCCAATCACATAGATTTCAAAATCTCTGAAAACGATAGAGAAACAAAAAGATTAATGATGCGCTTAGAACAGAGCAAAGGTTTGCCAACACTAACTGCTTTTTTAAACTATGGAGCACAAGCAAATTCAGATTCTTTTACTTTTTTAAATGGCAACCAACGCTGGTACGACTCTTCCCTTCTGGGAGTGAATTTAAGCATCCCAATATTTACTAGTTTTGGGGGCGCAGCAAAAGTTTCACAAGCAAAAATTGCACTAAACACCGCCGATTTAAGATTAATAGAAACAAAGCAGCGGCTTTCCTTACAAGCACAAAAAGCTAAAAACGACTACCAAATAAGTGTTGAAAACTATCAAACTTCTAAGAAGAACGTGCATTTAGCAGAAAGAATAGAAAAAAAACAACGTGTGAAATTTTTTGAAGGGATTTCTTCAAGCTTTGATTTATTACAAGCACAAAACCAGTTGTACACACAACAACAAAATTATATTCAGTCCATGTTAGCAGTTATTGCTAACAAAGCAACTTTAGAAAACGCATTAAACATTCCTACTAAATAAAAAATTATGAAAAATATATTTGTAACAATCCTAACAGCGCTGGTACTAACCTCTTGTGCAGAAAAAAAAGAAGTTTCTTTAGAAACCCTGCTAGCAACCAATGATGTGGCTAAAATAAAGGCCAAGAAAGCTACGATGGATGCAAAGCAACAACTGTTGTCTACGGATTTAAAAGCCATAAATGATAAATTAGATGCACTCATAGAAAACAAAAACATTCCTTTAATTACGGCTTTAACCGTAAAAGAAACGGTTTTTACACACTTCATCGAACTGCAAGGAAATGTACAAACCAAACAAAATATTCTTATATATCCTGAATTACCAGGGATTTTAAAAACCATGCTTGTCAAAGAAGGCCAGCAAGTTGTTAAAGGGCAGGTTTTAGCAACTATTGAAGATGGTGGTATGTCTGCACAACTAATGCAACTCACGGCAAATGCACAATTGGCAAAAACTACCTATGCACGCCAGAAAAGATTGTGGGATCAAAAAATAGGATCAGAAATGCAATTCTTGCAAGCGCAAACAGCCTATGCAACTCAAAAGAGTGCTGTAAACCAATTGAAAAGTCAATTAGAAAAAGCAACGCTTATCGCACCCTTTTCTGGGATTATTGATGCTGTTTTTCAAGAAAAAGGAACCGTGGTTGTCCCAGGACAAGGGGTTCCTGTTTTTAGAATTGTAAATCTTTCTAAAATGTATATTGAAACAGAGGTTCCAGAAACCTTTCTTGTAAGCATCACTAAAAACAAAGCAGTACAGGTTAATTTTCCAATATTAGGCACCAGCTTACAGTCTAAAATAAGGCAAGTAGGGAACTATATAAACCCAAACAATCGCTCTTTTAAAATAGAGATTGACGTCCCAAACCTTAACGGGAATATCAAGCCAAATTTAACGGCAAGGTTAAAAATAAACGATTATACCAATACCAATGCGATCTTAATACCGCAAAGTATTATCTCAGAAAATGCCAAAGGAGAACAATTTGTATACATCCTTAAAAACAAGAAAAAGAACAACGAAGCTACTGCAGAAAGGTTGGTTATCGCAACGGGAAAAACACAGGGAGATTTTATCGAAATAACAGCTCATCTTGCTCCAGGTGCTGAAATTATTATGGAAGGCGCAAGGAGTGTTAATAATGGTCAGGTAGTAAGAGTGATCAATAACTAGGAGAACAATGATGAAAACAAACAAACAAGTAGACAAAGAATTTAAACTTTCTTCTTGGGCAATAAATAATAAAACAACCATCTATGCATTGATGGCCGTCATTCTTTTTTTAGGAGTTTCTGCTTATTTTTCAATGCCGAGAGAGAATTTCCCAGAAATAAACGAAACTAAAATTTATATCAGTTCTGTATATCCGGGAAATACCGCTGAAGACATTGAAAAATTAATAACAAACCCCTTAGAAGACAAATTAAAATCGGTGAGTAATGTGGTAGAGATCACCTCTACTTCTCAAGAAGATTACTCTATAATTACGGTGGAGTTTGACGAAAGTATTTCCGTTGACAAAGCCAAGCAGCAGGTAAAAGACGAAATAGATCAAGAAACAGCAGGGGAAGATTGGCCTACATTTAACGGTGCCAAAGTAACTCCAAATGTTTTTGAGTTAAGCATGTCCGAGGAGGTGCCCATTCTAAATATTAATATCTCTGGAAACTACCCCGTCTCTAAATTAAAGGAGTACGGAGAGTACCTGCAAGATGAAATCGAGGATCTTACAGAAATTAAGAAAGTTGCCATTCGTGGTGCACAAGATAAAGAAGTAGAAGTAGCAGTAGATATTTATAAGATGATGGCCGCTAAGGTTAGTTTTGATGATATTACAAATGCCATAAATCGTGGAAATATCACCATGTCTGCAGGTAATTTTATTACCAGTCAGCAAAGAAGAACCGTGCGTATTATTGGTGAAATTGACAGTCCTTCAGACTTAGGGAACTTTGTAATCAAGGCAGAAAAAGGAAACCCTATCTACTTGAAAGATGTTGCAAAAATAGCCTTTAAAGATAAAGATAAAACCACCTATGCAAGAGAAAATGGTGCTGCCGTTGTCATGCTGGATGTTAAGAAAAGAGCAGGGCAAAACATGGTCACTGCCGCAGACAAAATTGGAAATATCGTAGAGAATGCCAAAGCAACTTTCTTTCCAAAAGATTTAAATGTTACCATTACCAATGATCAATCGCCAAAAACAATTGGCCAAGTTGATGACCTTGTAAACAACATTATTTTTGGTGTTATTTTAGTGGTCATTGTCTTGATGTTTTTCCTTGGGTTTAAAAACGCCCTATTTGTAGGTTTTGCAATACCCATGTCGATGTTCATGTCATTGATGATATTGGGCGCTCTTGGATACACGTTAAATACCATGGTCCTTTTTGGGCTTATCATGGGACTTGGAATGCTGGTAGACAACGGAATTGTAGTGGTAGAAAACGTCTATCGTTTAATGGATGAAGAAGGAATGACCCGCACGGAAGCCGCTAAAAAAGGAATTGGAGAAATTGCTTTTCCAATTATCATTTCAACAGCAACTACCGTTGCCGCATTTATTCCTTTGGGTCTTTGGCCTGGAATTATGGGGCAATTTATGGTGATACTTCCAATTACCTTGTCCATTGTTTTAGGTTCGTCTCTATTCGTTGCCATTTTCTTTAACTCGGTATTGGTTTCTCAATTTATGAAAACCGAAGACAAAGACATGCCTTTAAAAAATATTATCCAACTCACGGCCATCATGACTGTTATCGGATTGTTGATCTTCTTTTTCGGAGGTACTTACAAAGCATTGGGAACTCTAATTGTATTCACAGCAATCATGTTATGGGTCTATCGATTTGTATTAAGAAAAGCCGCCAACTACTTCCAAAAAAATACGCTGGTTTCTGTAGAAAACTGGTATGAGCGCCAATTAAAAAAAGCACTTACTACCTGGAGACCTTACGTACTAGTTGTTGGAACTTTTGCACTCCTTTTTATAGCTTTTGCTGGTTTTGGCTGGTCTTTAGGTGAACAAAGAACCAAAGTTGAATTTTTCCCAGATAATAAACCAAATCAGATTATTGTCTATATCGAATATCCTGAGGGAACGGATATTGAAAAAACAAATCAAATCACCAAAGAGATTGAACAAAAAGTATCGGGGGTTTTAAATCAAGACAGCTATATAGAAAACGGTCACAACTTTATGGTAGAAAGTACCGTTTCTCAGGTTGGTGAAGGTGCAGGAAATCCAGAAACCGACGGTGGCTCCTCTGCAGAAATGCCACACAGAGGAAAAATTACAGCCTCTATGCGGGAATACAAATACAGAAGAGGCCAAGACAGTGAGGTGCTTAGACAAAAAGTACAAGCAGCTTTGGTTGGAATTTATCCCGGTGTATTAATTTCAGTAGAAAAAGATGCCAATGGACCGCCAACAGGTGCACCCATTAATATTGAATTAAATGGTGAAAATTATGAAGAATTAATTTTTACTGCAGAAAGAATGCGGGATTATTTGAATACCCAAAGTATTTCTGGTGTGGATGAGTTAAAAATTGACGTAAACAAATCAAAACCTGGAATGCAGGTATTGGTTGATCGTAAAAAAGCAGGAGAATTAGGAGTCTCTACCGGACAAGTAGGACAGCAATTAAGAGCTGCTATTTTTGGTAATAAAGCGGGGATTTATAAGAAAGATGGAGAAGACTATGATATCTATGTCCGTTTCAATAAGGAAGACCGTTATAATAAAAGTGCTGTTTTTAATCAGAAAATAACCTTTCGAGATCCTGCAACTGGTAAGATTAAAGAAATTCCGGTTTCTGCGGTTGCAAAACAGACCAACAGTTCTGGTTTTAGTGCCATCAAGCACAAAGATGTGAAGAGAGTGGTTACCGTATATTCTGCACTATCTCCTGGAGAAACAGATGCAGGTGCCGTAGTTGCAAAAATTCAGAATTCTATGAAGAATTTCAGGAACTTACCGCAAAACATCAACATCGATTATACGGGCCAGATTGAAGAACAAAACAAACAAATGACCTTTTTAGTAGGTGCATTTTTCACCGGTTTAATGCTCATTTTCTTTATTCTTATTTTTCAATTTAATTCGGTTTCAAAACCTGGAATTATAATGTTAGCCATCTTTTTAAGCCTGATTGGCGTCTTTGGTGGCCTGGTAATCACCGGTGCTCCTTTTGTAATTATGATGACCATGGTAGGGATTATTTCCTTGGCGGGAATTGTAGTGAATAACGGGGTGGTATTGTTGGATTATACAGAATTATTAATCGACAGAAGAAAGTTACAAGACGGCATCTCTAAAACGGCATATTTGCCATTGGAAAGCCTCTATGAAACTGTTGTAAAAGCAGGAAAGGCGCGTTTAAGACCTGTGCTACTAACAGCCATTACCACCATTCTAGGATTGATTCCCTTGGCTATTGGACTCAATATTAATTTCTTTACTTTATTTAGTGAATTTAATGCCAATATTTACATGGGTGGAGACAATGTTGTTTTCTGGGGTCCTTTGGCAAAAACGGTTATTTATGGTCTCTTTATTGCAACCTTTTTAACCTTAATTGTAGTTCCTATTTTATTCTTTCTAGTTACAAAGTTTAAAATGAGAATAAAAGGGCAGCTAAAAACCCAAATACAATCTACCACCTAAAAATATAATATACTGCAGGTTGCGGATGAAAATAGATAATTTCATCCGCAGCTTCTGTTTTCGCCAGCATGTTTGAAAAAAAGAAAAAAGCTTTTACCGTAAACGAGATTAAGCGCAAGCTAGAGAATTACTGCGTCTACCAAGATCGCTGTCACAAAGAAGTGGAACAGAAAATGCGAGAATACAGCGTAATTCCTGAAGCACGCGAATTGATTCTTTTAAGTTTAATGAAAGATAACTTTTTAAACGAGGAACGCTTTGCTAAAAGTTATGCCCGTGGAAAATTTAGAATTAAAAGTTGGGGGAAACAGCGCATTGTTAGAGAATTGAAATTCAGAGATATTTCTGCATACAATTTAAAAACAGCACTCAAAGAAATTGATGAAACTGAATACATTGCTACTATTTATAGAATTACAGAAAAGAGAAATGAAGTGATTTCTGAGACAGATCTCTATAAAAGAAAGAAGAAATTAATTGATTTTTTAATGCGCAAAGGCTTTGAAAGTCAATTGATTTATAAGGTTGTTACGGAAGTAACCTCTTAACCATCCTCTTACAAAACAAAAAACCGACGCTTTGAAGCGTCGGTTTTTAAAGTTTCTTACTGTAAGTTCTAATTTTCCGTTCCTAAAAAACTATAGTTATTAGAATAAAATAGCATTTGCCCTTCAAAACTCGTTGGCTGTTTTACCAGTACATCAATAATCAATTCATTCGCATCTAGAACAGGCGTTAAAACTGGATTTACAAACCCACTATAAGGTGCAGCTGTAAACTGTTTATTTCTTTCGATGACCTCTTTATGAAGCTGTTGGTCTACTTTTACACCATAGCCTTCTACCAAGCTTTTAGCCGCTTCAAAATCTCCTTCAGACTTTATACGCTGCGTTTCCTGCAAGAGTCTTCCAAAAATTACTCTTAGCTTTTCATAATTGTTGATATTGTAATACGTATTCCCATTTTCCTTGACTATTTTTTCGATTACGTTTTCTGCTGCTCCTTGCTCAAAAGCCCAAGCAGAAACCCATTGACGATTTACCATGTGATCCTCCTCAATATCATCTCCTAAATTAATTCGTATCAATTGGGCCATCAAACCGTTTCTGATATATCCATCAAATGCCGCCATTCCCAATGCTTTGTAATCGTCTGTTAAACCTAACTCTTGTAGTTTTGGATCCATTAGATAATACAGTCCCACTAGATCTGCCCGTCCTTCTTCCATGGTAGATGCATAGTTTTGAAGGGTTTCTTTCGGTTGGCCAATGCCTTTGTTTATTTGCCCTGAAGCATGTCCTACCACTTCATGCAGTGCAGTATGCAGCTTGTCTGCAATTTGCCCATATTTCTCCTCTAATCTAATTTCCTCTTCATCGTGTGCAAATTCTTTTAACCGCCCACTACCTCCTGCATTATTATAGGCAGCAGTAATGTTTCCAAGAGAAACAGATTTTGAACCGTGCTGCTGACGAATCCAGTTATTATTGGGTAGATTCACGCCAATTGGTGTGCTTGGAGATGCATCTCCTGCTTCACCGGCCACGTTTACTGTTTTGTAAGAAACGCCTACCACGTTCTTCTTTTTATGCGATGGATCTAGAGGCGCATTGTCTTCAAACCATTGTGCATTGTCTGATAAAACTTTCATTTTTTGAGACATGTCAAAATCCTTAATTTGAACAACCGTTTCGTAAGAACCTCGGTAGCCTTTTGGATCATTGTATACTTCTATAAACCCATTAATCCAATCGATATTTCCCTCAGTAGCGCCTACCCAAGCAATACAATATGCATCCCAAGTAGCTAAGCTTCCTGTTTTATAATAGTCAATTAACAAGCCCAAAGCTGTTGCCTGCTGCTCGTTTTCTGCAACTCCTTTTGCTTTTTCTAACCAACCAATAATTTGATCAATTGCAGCACCATACATGCCTCCAGATTTCCAAACTTTCTCTACTAGAATTCCATTTTCCCGAACTAGTTTAGAGTTTAAACCTGCTTCAATCGGTCTTCCTTTAGGCCCTTTGTCTGCTGTTTTATAGAAATCCACAACCTCTTGATCGGTAATGTCTGGCGCATAAAAATTAATTGCTGAAGACAAAATATTATCATTCCCAGACTTCTTATTTACTTTTTTAGCATCCGCATCATTAAACAATACTGCAATAGCTTCTGCAGACAACTCGGTGTCGGAATTTTGCAACAGCTCTCCTGTAAAATATGCTTCTGAGAATGCTGGCTTAAGTTTATCGTTTGAATAGTGGTGGTGAATTCCATTAGAAAACCAAACTCTTTTTAAGAACGTTTTAAAAGACTTAAAAGCGTCACTTTCTCGATCTCCTTTGTAATTTTGATTGATGCTTTCTAATCCTTTTCGAATACTTAAATTATGACGGTAGTTTTGATCCCACATAATATCTCTACCTGCCAAACCTGCCTGTGTCAAATAATAGACAAGCTGTTTCTCTTTTAAGCTCAGGTCTGCAAATCCTGGAATTTGGTAACGCAGTATTTTAATATCTGCAAATTGTGTTACAAAGTGATTGAATGCAGCAGTTTCCTGCAGTGCTTCTTTTTTCTTTTCAGTGTTGCAAGCAGCACATAAAACAACCACTGCGATAGCATAAAAAATATCTTTTATTTTCATTTTAATACGGATTTATTGGATGCTAAAGATAGAGAAATAACAATATAACAGAACGTATAAATCTACTGTTTGTGAAAAATAATTAGAAAAAAATTATTGAGTTGGTACCTATTATCGCTTTCTGGGAAAGTATTCCTAATAAAACGGGTTCATTTGTGAATTCACTAAGCAAAAATAAGGGTCTTTAATTTACTGCTAGGTCAAGCAGATGCTCTTAAAAGCGCGCATACTGTTGTTAACGTTTGTGAAAAAAACGTATTTCTGCTACTCGTTCGCTTTAAGAGAAGATTGTTGGTACTTTTCTAAGAACAGTGCATCTTCTTTATTTTTAATGGCAATTACGGCTTGGATATCCGCATTTGGAATTGGAACCGACAATACATATTGCTTAATCTTCCAAACACCTCCTGTTTTTTCTAGCACTCCAGAACCTCTGCAAGTTCCCATCCACGTTTTTAAAAGTTCATCAAACCAAACAAAATTTCCAGTATCACTAACAGATACATTGCGCTCCAGCGTTTCAAAAGACCAGGCTTTTCCTTTGTCGAAATAAGGTTTGCTAAATGCTTGGAACTGTGCTTTGGTCCAAACTTCCTCTGCGGCCGTTCCTATAAAAACGGAAAGGCTGTCCATGGCACCAAAATAGTTTTCAAAATTTGCATCTGTGGCCGCTTGATGCCAGTTTACTAAAAGGGTATGTACCTCTTTTTTCACACTGTCTTTGTCTGTTTTCACAGCATCACAAGAAGTACAAAAATAAATGCTTAAAAATACAATGATTGCGCTTCTCATCTTTACTTTTCAATAGCCTTAGCCCGATTTTTTACATCCTTCTCTTGAAGTAGTATTTCGTCTTTAATAAACTTATTTTTCGAGTTTTGCGGTTTTAATATGGGTTTCAATGTGGGTTTTTCTTCGCTAAAAGTTCTATTTCTATTTACCTTCTTCACTTTAGATGTTCTTTTTTTTGAACCCTCCTTAAAAAATCCCTTTTTACTTTTCAATTTTTCACGCTTTGTAAAAACTGCTTCTTTAGAAACAGCGTCTAACCGCGTTGTATCTAAGCCAATAAAATCGATAGTTATATCCACCTCGTTTTCAAAATTTAGCTTTGCAACGACCGTATTTATTTTGATATTTACATTTGAAAAGGCCACCATAGTTTTAGCTACCTGTAGATTTACTTCTCCTGACTTTATCGCAGCGATTTCGGTTAAATCCGCCAATCGCAAAGCCTCGTTATATAAGATGTTTATGCGCGCATTTATAGCGGGAGTGCTGAAACGCTCCAGCCGCTCACTGTCAATAAGGTCCTTCACAAGGTCTTTTAATTCAATTGCATTGCTCAATGCCTCATTGGGGGTAATATTTCGATACTTTACAAAAAAAGAATCGACTGCTTTTAATGCTTCCCAGTCTTTTACCTCCGCCGCATATTGTGGGTTTACATTTTCTGTTGCGCTATGAATTTGTGCCAACCCCATTAAAGGTTTTGACTTTTTTGACTTTTTACTTTCTTTTTTATTTCCACAAGAAATTACAAAAAGAAGGAGCACTAAAAGAGAGATATATTTCACAATTTCGTTTAAAACCGTAAAAATACACAAATTATTAGCAGTAAATATGATTTTCACAAAACCCTAAAAAAATGGAAAAAATAAGGCCTAATTTATATAATAATTATTTTATTAAAACATAATTACGAATACTTAAATTAATTACCTTTGTTTTTGATTTTAATTTAATTTCAACAATGAGTGAATCCATTTTAATTATCGGCGCAAGTGGCCAAATTGGTAACGAGCTAACACAGGCATTGCGCTTGCAGTATGGGAACAAGCAGGTGATTGCCTCTGACATTAGAGAAGGAGACGAAGAAATGATGCGCTCTGGTCCGTTCGAAATTATGGATGCAACGGACAAAGAGGGGATTTTAAGTATCGTAAAAAAATATAAAGTCACACAAGTATATTTGCTGGCTGCAATGCTTTCTGTTACAGCAGAAGAGCACCCTAAAAAAGCTTGGGACTTGAACATGAACGCTCTTTTGGGCGTGCTAGACTTGGCAAAAGAAAAGCATATTAAACAAGTATACTGGCCAAGTTCTATTGCTGTTTTTGGTTCCACTACTCCTAAAGAAAATACCCCGCAAAAAACCATTATGGAGCCAAGTACCGTTTACGGAATCAGTAAACTTTCAGGTGAATTTTGGTGCAATTATTACCACGAAAAATATGGTGTAGATGTGCGAAGCATTCGCTATCCTGGCATTATTTCTTGGAAAACAAAACCGGGAGGTGGCACTACAGACTATGCGATAGATATTTATTTTAAAGCCTTAAAAGAGGGTGCATATGAATGTTTTTTATCTGAAGAAACACGTCTGCCAATGATGTACATGGATGACGCCGTAGCGGCAACCATTCAATTAATGCAAGCAAAACCTGCTGATGTAAAACTGAGAACGGGCTACAACTTGGCAGCAATTGATTTTACGCCCGCAGAAATGGCTTTAGAAATTAAAAAACACCTTCCTGATTTTAAAATCTCGTACAAGCCAGACTTTAGACAAAAGATCGCTGCAAGCTGGCCCTCTTCTATCGATGACACTGCAGCTAGAAAAGATTGGAATTGGCAACATCAGTTTGATTTAGCTGCCATCACAAAAGAAATGCTTAAAAATATAAAAACAGAAAGCATCGTGTAAGTTTTTAAGAATTTTTACGTCTACTCTTACATGAAAGAAATTATAGAAAATAGTTTAAAAAACACACTGTCTTACAAAGACTATAACGCCCTCGTAAGTTCTTTACTAACCGATGGCAAAGCAACCGGAACAGAGCAGTCCGAAGCATTGACAAGCTACAGTTTATTGAATCATAAAAGGATGAAGCGTTTGGATAAAACCATAAAGCTTTCCGAAGAAACACTGCAAGAGTTTCAAAAAGTTTCTGCGCCACAGACATGGCTGGTATTAACCGAAGGTTGGTGTGGAGATGCCGCACAAAATCTACCTATTCTCAATAAAATTGCGGAATCTACAGATAAAATTGATCTAAAAGTAGTTTTGAGAGATGATAATCTCCCGTTAATGGATTTGTTTTTAACAAACGGAGGAAGAAGTATCCCAAAATTAATTGCATTAGATAAAGACAATAATGTCATTGATTCTTGGGGACCAAGACCCACAACAGCTTCAAAAATGGTGGCAGATTATAAAGAAAAAAACGGTGCACTTGACCCACAATTTAAGCAAGATTTACAGCTGTGGTACAATAAAGACAAAGGACAAAGTGTGCAGGCAGATTTTGTGCGCTTCGCTTCGAGGTAAACTGGCGAACAGCAACAACATTGTCAAATTAAAGAAAAACCGCAAACTGAAAACAGTTTGCGGTTTTTCTTTTGGTTATATTTGCACTTTAAATAAAAATACATGTTTGTAAATTTTGATGAAATCCCCGAAGATGCTAAAGTATGGGTATATCCTTCTAGCAGAAAATTCTATACAGATGAAATTCCTGAAATATCGGAAAAAATAAAAACGTTTGTAACCGAATGGAAAGCGGATGATGAAAGCTTTAAAGCTTCCTATCAATTTCTATACAATCGTTTTATTGTAATTACGGCAGACGACATTACCACTCCCCTAAAAAACAGCGACATAGACGACTCTGTGAATTTTATTTTAAGTTTACAAGAAACGTACGAGGTGGCACTTTTAGATCGCATGAATATTTGCTTTAAGCAAGGTGAGTTCGTGCAATACAAAGATTTAAAAGACTTTAAAAAATTATTAAAAAACAAGGCTTTAACTGGGAAATCTATTATTTTTGATAATCTGATTACCACAAAACAAGATTTTGATAATTTATGGGAAATACCTATTGAAGAGAGCTGGTACAATCGTTTTTTAAGATAAAATTATCGATGTACATCGCATCGTTCTGAGCATTTAAGAGCGTTGTTTAAAATATAAAATTAGTTCCTTAAAATAACTGTTTCTAAATTTTACTATATTTGGTTTTCATTTAAAAAAAATTAAGTTTAGCTAAAAAAACTTGTTTCTAAGCAACTTTATTTTAAGTTTTAACGTCCATGTTTTATGACATTAAAACAGGACCAATGTCAGTTAAACAATTAAATAAGAATACACATGAAATACGACTTTATTATTGCGGGTTCAGGTTGTGGAGGGCTCAGTCTGCTCTACCGAATATTACAAGAGCCTACGCTGCAAAATAAATCGATTTTAATTATTGATAAAGACAAGAAAAACAGTGATGATAGAACCTGGTGTTTTTGGGAAAAAAAAGAGGGTATATTCGATTCTATCGTTCATGCGAAGTGGAATACATTAGAATTTCTTTCCACTGATTTTGAAGAAAAACTAGATTTAGGTACGTATACCTACAAAATGATTCGAGGAGTAGATTTCTATAATTTTGTAATCAATCATGCAAAGAAATTTTCCAATGTCACTTTTTTACAAGAAAGCATCGTTAGTATTACTCCGGACGAAAATTCTGCTTCGGTAAAAACGACAGAAAATTCGTACGAAGGAAATATTGTTTTTAACTCTACCGCTATTTTTAATCCAGAAATCACAGCACAAAATTCACTTTTACAACACTTTAAAGGTTGGGTAGTAAAAACAGAAACCCCTTTTTTTAATCCCAAAATAGGGCGATTAATGGACTTTAGAGTATCGCAAATAAATGGCACAACATTTATGTATGTGCTGCCAATTTCTACTACAGAGGCGCTGATAGAGTACACTCTTTTTACCACTACCGTATTAGATAAAGAAGCATATAATACAGCCTTAAAAAAGTATATTAAAGAAGAATTGAAAATTGAAAATTATAGTATTTCTCACGAAGAATTTGGAGTAATACCGATGTCTTTAGCTAAGTTTGAGAAAAACCCCGGGAAAAACATCATAAATATTGGCACCGCTGGTGGATTTACAAAAGCAAGCAGTGGATATACCTTTCAGTTCATTCAAAAAGATGTTACCGAAATTGTAACCCGTTTAAAATCAGGGAAGAATTTAAATGTAAACACCTCTTTTGAAAACAAATTATACAATTGGTATGATCGCACTTTAATTGATGTCCTGCTCTCTAAAAAAATGACAGGATCAGAAATTTTTACTGAAATGTTTCAGAAGAATTCACCTGAGAAAATTTTGGCATTTTTAGGAAACGAAAGCACGCTTTTAGAGGACATTACTATTATGACAAGCTTGCCTACAAAACCTTTCTTGACCTCTGGAATCAAACAGCTTTTAAAGAAAAGTTAAAATTTTGAAACACTTTCAGCATTTTAAAACGACTACTTCTGGCATTGCACTGCCAGAAAAATTTACATTTCCGTTTTATTACGAACCACATCTTTTAGCAAAAATTGCAACTTTAGAAGTACAAGAATATTTAGAACATCAAACCGATTTCGAGCATAATTTTGGTTTAAAAAACAGTTCAAATGCACTTGCTGTTGGAAAAATGTTTGGTGTTTTAGTGGTGAAAAACGAGCACAATAAAATAGGTTATTTAACTGCTTTTTCAGGAAAATTAGCAGACAAAAGTTTGCCCAAAATATTTGTTCCTCCTGTTTTTAATATGAGAACAGCGGGTAGTTTCTATATTAAAGGAGAACTTGAAATTGATGGAATTAATGCCCAGTTAGGAATTTTAAAAAAAGACAAGAAGTACCTGTCTTTAAAGAAATTAGTAAAAAAAATAAGTAAAGAAATTGAAGATGATTTAGCTTTTCAAAGAAAGAGAATGAAACTTTCAAGAACCGATCGGAAAGCTCAAAAGAAGAAAGCAATTGCTATTTTAAGTGCTGTAGAATTTCAACAGTTCACCAAAAAATTAACGCAAGAAAGCTATAACAATCAATTTTTTCTAAAGGAATTACAAGCATATTATCAATCGAAATTTGAGTTAATTAGTAAGGATTTCTTAAGTTTTGAAGCTAAAATTACAGCTCTCAAACAAGCGAGAAAAGAAAAATCCAACTATTTACAGCAAACATTATTTAGTAAATACGCATTTTTAAATCAACAAAAAGAGCTGAAAAATTTATTAGCTATTTTTGATAATCCTGCAATAAAGCCACCTGCAGGTTCTGGAGAATGTGCTGCCCCTAAGCTCTTGCAATATGCCTTTGCAAACAACTTAACACCCATTGCAATGGCAGAATTTTGGTGGGGAATTTCACCAAATTCAGCTGTTAGAAAGCATAAAAATTATTATCCCGCTTGCCAAGGTAGATGTAAACCAATTTTATCACACATGCTAAAAGGTGTGGAAATGGATCCTAATGTGTTGTTAGATACTTTGTCTGAAAAGCAAGAACTAAAAATTATTTATGAAGATGCTGTTTTAATTGTGGTAGACAAACCCGCTGAATTTTTATCGGTTCCTGGTAAGGAAATTAAAGATGCTGTATATACGCGGATAAAGGAAAAGTACCCAACCGCTACGGGGCCTTTAATTGTGCACAGGTTAGACATGTCTACTTCCGGAATTTTAGTACTCACGAAAACGAAAGAAGCGAATAAAATTTTACAAAGTCAGTTTATAAATAGAACGATTAAAAAACGGTATGTAGCGCTGTTAGATGGTATTTTGCCTGAAGATAGCGGGAAAATACAATTGCCGTTGCGGGTAGATTTAGATGACAGACCCAAACAATTGGTAGACTTTACCCATGGAAAAGCTGCGGAAACCAGGTGGGAAGTGCTCCGTAGGGAAAACGGAAAAACACGTGTACATTTTTACCCCATTTCAGGAAGAACCCACCAATTAAGGGTGCATGCTGCTCATAAAAACGGATTAAACACACCTATTGTTGGTGATGATCTTTACGGAAAGAAAGAAAATCGCCTGCATTTACATGCAGAATTTATTGAATTTCTGCACCCTACCACAAATAAGAAAATAAGTTTTACAATTCCTCCGGAGTTTTAGTTTCCTCCGAGTTGTCTTTTAAATTTTCTATAAACCCCGCTACAGAAAGCGCATTGTCAACAGAAAATTCACCAATTTTTGTTCTTCTTAAAGCAGACAGGTGTCCTCCAGAATTTAATGCTTTCCCAAAATCAAATGCAATAGACCTGATGTAGGTGCCTTTGCTACAAATAATTCTAAAATCTACCGCTGGTAAATTTATTTTTGTGATTTCAAACGAAGTAACCGTTACTGTTCTTTCTTTAATTTCTGTGGTCTCCCCTTTTCTTGCCAATTCGTACAAGCGTTTTCCATCTTTTTTAATGGCAGAAAAAATAGGTGGTTTTTGCTGAATTTCGCCCGTGAACTGTTGGGTTGTTTCATGCAATAACGCTTCGGTAATATGCGCGATAGAAAAGGTATTGTCTATTTCAGTTTCCAGATCATAACTTGGTGTGGTTGCCCCAAGCGTAAAGGTACCGGTATATTCTTTCACCTGCCCTTGATAGGTATCTATCTGTTTTGTTTGTTTCCCGGTACATATAATAAGTAAACCTGTTGCCAAAGGATCTAAAGTTCCGGCATGTCCTACTTTTATTTTTTTGATATTGAACCGTTGTCGTATTTCCCACCGTAATTTATTCACAACTTGAAAGGAAGTCCAAGTAAGAGGTTTATCGATCAACAAAACTTGCCCGTTTTTAAACGCTTCTTCTGTCATTTGTAGTAAATTTTAGGTCGTTTAATTTAAAAGCCCATAGCCAATTGCAATACTTCCGATTACGGCACAATATATTGAAAAGTAAGAGAGCTTGCTTTTTTTAACGAGTGAAATCATCCACTTACAAGCCAATAAACCTGCTAAGAAAGCCGCAGTAAAACCCGCAATAGTGGGTGCTATTTCTGATGTCTGAAAGTTTAAGTCGCCACTTAAAAGGTCTTTTCCTATTTTTCCAAAAATTAAGGGAACTACCATTAAAAAAGAGAATTTTGCAGCTCTTGTTCTATCCACTCCCAATAAAACGGAGGTAGAAATTGTGGCACCTGATCTAGAAATTCCTGGCAGCATTGCTATTGCTTGTGAAATTCCAATGAGCACAGCATTTGAAAACGAGACTTCTTTTTTGGTGTTTTTTGCTTTGTCTGCCAAGAGCAATAGCAAAGCCGTTAGTAACAACATAACCCCTACTAATACTATTTTCCCTCCAAATAAAGACTCCAATTCCTCTTCAAAAAGCAAACCAATTATAACTGCTGGAAGCATGGAAATAATAATTTTTACTGAAAACTTACATTCGTTGTTCCATTTGAACTGCAACAATCCTTTAAAAATTTCTATAATTTCTTTTCTAAAAATAACCAACGTACTTAATGCCGTTGCAAAGTGTAAAACTACGGTAAATGTTAGGCTTTCTTCGGGCAACGAGGTGTCTCCCAAAATCACTTTTGCCAATTCTAAGTGTCCACTAGAGGAGACCGGTAAAAATTCTGTTAGTCCCTGAATTACTCCAAGAATAATGGCTTCTAAAATATCCATGCTTATTTTTTAGGAGTGGTTAAAATTGCATAAATTTCAATTCCCAAACCAATAATCACTAAAGTAGGTGCCAAGCGAATGCGCTGCCAATTGTAAATTTCTTCGTTAAAAACAGCTGGATTTTCACTTCCTCCGCCAGCCATAAAAATAAAGCCAAACGCAATAAAAAGGATGCCTATCGTCATGAAAATATAGTTCCGCTTTCCAAAAATAAATGCTGGTTTTTGACTCTTTTCTTCTTTCATATTTTTAATAATAAAGTTCGTCTGTTCGTAAATTTAAAAACCGCTGCGTGGCAAAGAATGTGCTAAACAACGTAATTATAAAAGCCGCCAATAAAACACCTCCAACGACATAGGATAGTGTAATATAATCTTTTAGCAACCGAAGACTCGGTGCAAAAACATCTATATAATACACTACAACACCTACGCCTATAAGGGCTATAAAAGCACCAATAAAACCTAGTTTTATCCCTTGCCAAATAAATGGTTTCCGAATAAAGCTCTTTGTAGCACCTACCATCTGCATGGTTTTTATATTAAATCGCTTTGAATAAATGGTGAGTCTAATTGCGCTGTTGATCAAAATAATTGCAACCAAGGCCAGAAATCCACTCAGTACAAATAACCAAAATCCAATTCTTTGAATGTGTTCTGTGAGTAAGTTAATCAATGGCTTGTCATAAGAGACATCGGCAACAAATTGGTTTTTAAGAAAGCGCGCTTCCAGTACTTCCATTTTTTCTGGCGTTACAAAAGCTGCTTTCAAATAAATATCGATGCCATTTTTTAGAGGGTTTTCTCCGAGAAAAGTTAAAAAATCTTCGCCAATTTCTTTGCTGTATTTTTTAGCTGCTTGTGCCTTTGAGGTGTACACAATTCTTCTTGCAAAATCTTCTTTTACTAAAGAATTTTTAAACCCATTTATTTGTTTTCTGTTTACCTTGTCCTTTAAGAACAGGGTAAACGCTATTTTTTCCTTTACTCTGTTTGAAACTGTGGTAGATTTTAAAAGAACCAAGCCCAAAACACCCAACATAAAAAGCACCAAAGCAATGCTAATTACCACAGAGATGTAAGAAGATGCCAAGCGTCTTTTTTGATAAGATTCAAATTTTGAAGACATGTACTATAGATTCAATTCGTTGGCAAGATAATAATTAGTACTCATTTTACCCGCACTGTTCGCAGTATTTAATACACCTGCTTCTTTGCTCTTTTGTTACACGCAAAAAAAACACTTTATTTTTATAAAATTACAACGTAGGGTTTTCGTGCGTTCTCTCTTGGCAGAGTTCTATAAGCACTCCATTTGTTGTTTTTGGATGCAAAAAAGCCACCCATTTATTGTCTGCGCCTTTTTTCGGAGGGTCATTTAAAACCACAAATCCGGCTGCTTTAAGCCTCACAATCTCTGCTTTGATGTCTGCCACGGCAAAAGCAATGTGGTGCACACCTTCTCCTTTTTTGTCAATAAACTTGGCAATGGGACTGTCTGCCGTGGTGGCTTGCAACAATTCTATTTTGTTAGGACCACTTTTAAAGAAAGCGGTTTTCACCCCCTCTGAAGCCACTTCTTCCTCCTTGTAATGCACTGCGCCAAACAAAGCGGCAAACAGCTTGTTTGATGCCTCTAAATCTTTTACAGCAATACCGATGTGTTCTATTTTATCCATACTTCTTTTGGTTACTTTGCAATAATAGTGATATTATCCAATTCATAGGTGCCATCAAAATAAACATTTCCACTTCCCGTGTATTTAAAAGCAATAAAAGCAGTGCCGGCGTAGTCAGATAAATTTACAAAAGTAGAATGCACCCAGTTTTTATATCCTTCACCATTGGAGACAATTTTAGCAGGTAAAACATGCCATGTTGCACTGCTAACCGCTGCAGCTGTTCCTTCCCAATCTGTAGAAATTAAAACCTTTAAGGTACTCCCGTTCGCAAAACTATTTGAAGTTTCAAAAGATAAAAATTCTTCTGCTGTGCTCTCTAAATCTACGCCTTTTGTAAGCAGCCAAGTATTAGTATATGCATCTCCAGAGTTTTTAGAACCCATTCTTGCCGCCTTGCTTTGTGAATAAGTATCCGAATAGGAGCGCCAAGATTTAGTCCCTGCTTCTCTATAATTTATCCAATCTGTAATGCTTATTTCCCCTGAAGCTGTCTCAAAATACTCTGCTAATAAGGTCAGCGGAAAATCGCTTTCAGAGCGCGTTGTGCACCTTTCATTAGTCATCTTAACATCATCAGACGTATTTAAAACCAAAACTAAGAAATGCCCGTTATAATCTTTAGAAACTACTGCATTTATAATACCTCCACCCATCGGCAAAGCTTTATTTCCAAAACTTGCAAAAGAACTCGTCTCTAGCAATAAGTCTGCATAACCCAGCGTCTGACAACTCTGTATTTTACGCTGAGTATCGAAATCTTCTTTGGGGTCTACAAAAGATTTCCCCTCTAAACCTAATGGGAAAACAAGCTCTTTTACACATATAAATGTTCCAATATCCGAAGCATTTATTCCCGCTAAAGAAACTTCTTTCGGAACAATTACCGCTGTTTCTTCAGAGCGAAAAAAATGATTGTTCATCTGATTTAAGGCTACACTTTCTATTTCCATAGCATCTGTAGTACTTACTTTTCCTCCAATGGTAAAAACGCCGTCACCCGAGTTTACTTCTCCAAGATACAAATCTTTCAAACGAATATAAAGTGCTCTCCCAACATTAAATTTATTATAACTATTGGTTAAATTAATGGCAATTCTAATTCCCGCAGTTGGATTTTCGGGAGCATCTTGCATAAAAAACTCTCTAAAGTAGTTTCCCTTTGCATCCGAAGAAATAACATATCCCTTGACAACGATATTGGACACTATTTTAACAGGGGGTTTCCCTAAAATATAGAGCCCTTTTAAATCTTTTATTGATTTTAATTCTAACTGATTGTTTTGAATGCTATCTAAAATCCCCTTTAATTTTAAATTTTCTTCGCCCCCCAAACCTTGAGGAACGGTATAATCTCCATCTTCAATACAGGCTTTAAAAAGTAGGCTTGTTACCAAAGCGACCAAACATAAAATTATTTTGTTTATTTCCATTTTGAGTACATTTAATTTTTTAAAAACTTACGCTAGCATTTAGAAAGTATGTTGTCCCGCGACCGTACCAGTATTTATTACCAAATACCGGTTTCTTTAGCGCCTTATCCTCTTTTAACTGCGTATAATTTGCATTCCTCCCTTGTTCAAAACCACCAGACTTGTAGGCTATATTTAAAAGGTTATTTATTGTTCCAAAAAAACTAATATAATATCCTCTAATTTTCCAGGATTTTCCACCCACCATATTTACCACTTTGTACGCATCAAATTTTTCTTGTCGTACGAGTTCTCTCGCAATGTCTAAGTCGTAATTTGGAAATATTAAACCATCTTCCGCAGTATAAAAATTACTTGATCTTGTCAAGGGTGCAATGTCTACAAACGTATTGCTAAAGAAATTTAAAGTACCGCTAATCCACCAGTAGTTTGGGTCTCTATATCCAAAACCAAGGGAATATGCATTGTGAGGGCCTGCAGCAATTTTATAATTTTTTAAATTGGAGACATAATCTCCTGAACGACCATTTTCATCAAAAACACCCTCATTTGTGCGGTCTGAAGTAAGGTACAGATTCGGGTTGTTCGCATACACAAAACTCCCAATAGCTGCTGCAGCTTTTAATTTTATGGTAGCAGTAACCTGTGCTTCTATGCCTATTTCTAATCCCATATGTTTCTTCTCAATACCCGACAATATTTCTTGAACAAAAGCCGTATTATCTCCACCAACACCATCTCCAAAATAAAAAGAAATCTCTGTTGCTTCTTGTATTTTTGTGAAGTATCCCGTCACCCGAGCCGTAATTATTGGGCTTCTTCTAATATAACTAAGGTCCACAGCAAGTACTTTTTCACGCTGTAAGTTATCTACAACATTGTTATTTTCTCTCGAATTAGAAAAAGAGTTTCTCAGCAACGGTGCTTGTGTCAAATACCCCGCTTTTACATCTATTAAATTACGCCCGTCCAACTTATACGTTGCTCCAGCCTTTATTCCATAATCTACAAAATTCAGCTCCTCTGAAGGACCAAGAGAGTTGTTCTCAAAACGCCCATTTTGATATAAACCCTTTCTCTGATTTGTTGTCTTCGAAAGGTTGGCCGCTAAAAAAAAATCTATTTTATGATATTTAAACTGTGCTTGTACAAAGGCCTTTATTAAAACCGAACTTAAATTGAAGTTGTATTTAAAAGTGTCACCCCCCGCAACCACCCTATTGGGGTTTGCTGCATCATTCTGCATTTGAGCTGCTGTATCCGCAAAATTATTAATATCTAAATAACCATTCCCTCCTAATAAATCAAGTACCTCTGCAAAATTATGAGAATTTAACTGCTTGTACTCTATTGCCCCATTTAGCGCAATATTATTATTTATAGCGGTGTTATAAACGGTGTTTACTGTAAGTTGTTTGTCATCATTTCTGTCCTCATATAGAATATATGCATTGTTTAAATTTGCACCTGCATTAGTGCTATTTGCATCAAAAATCCGCCACCAATCTATCTGCCCATTATTTACAAAGTTTTCTTGAGCAGTATACGCTTCAGATAACTTCTTGTTTCTTAAAAAATAACTCGGTAATTTTTGATAGTAGGAAGGACTGGGACTAGAACCTCCGTTAAAATCTAAGCGACTATTTCCAATTTTCCCAAACTGATAAGCGATGTTTGTTTGAAAGCTCGTTTTTTTTGAAATTTCCCAATAATGGTTCAACATTAGTATGGGTTCTGCGACCTCTTTAATTCTAGAATTTAATTTATGCCCATTTAAACCACCCCAATATTCATTGTACGCAATCCCCTTTAAATCAAATACTTCCTGTGTATTTGGAGACGACTTACCTCTTCTATTTGGTGTGAAAATTCCAGTAAAATTTAGGTGATGTTTGTTGTTTATTTTCTTTTCTATCGCAGCAAAAAATCCAGATGCATTGTAAGTAGTACCTTCATTAAAACCTTCTTTCCCCACTCTTCTACTTCCCGAGAAAGTCATGACCCAACCCTTTTTTGAAATACCTGTTGTATGGGTAGCCATTGCTCTGTGTACATAACTTCTATTGGATGTAGAATAGGAAACTCTTGTTCCTGGTCGCTGTTTTGATGCTCGGGTATCCATATTTGTCGCCCCTAAAACACCTCCAAAAGTAAAAGCGGAAGCCGCCAAGCCATTGCTAAACTCTTGATTTCTCAACACATCATTTAAACCACCCCAATTACCCCATTGAGCTCTCCCGTCGTATATTTTATTCATTTCGATGCCGTTCATGAGTACTTTACCATTCCGAGAATCCAAGCCTCTTACCCTAAAAAAGGAGGCACTAAACTCAAAAGCAGCAGTTCTTAAAAAAATATCTTTTGAGGCTTGCAGCAATCCTGAGATATTATCTGCAGCATTCGAGTCTGTATTTAATTCATCATCTGTAATTGTAATAATACTCAAATCTGGTGCTTGAAGATAATCTTCAAATAATAAAATAATTCCAAGATCTATCGGGTTTTGAGAAAGCACAATCGGGAAATTCTGGGATTCAAATCCATGATAACTAATTTCTATAATGTAGGTACCCTCTTTAATATCTTGGATAACAAACCTTCCGTTGGTATCGGTTTTCGCTATCATAACCGTATTTTTAATACGGACAAAAACATTTGGCATTGGGTTTTCAGAGGCATTATTTATTACTGTCCCTTTTACTAAATTTTGTGAATTCAGGGAACCTAAAGATGCTATAAATAGCACTATTAGCGCAATTTTTTTTTTCATAACACACTCTTTTTCATAATTATAGCATTCTAAAGCTAGTCTTTTAAAAATGAAATAAGCTACTATTTTCCTTGTTTTATTTTTAATCGTGCTTTATATTTTTTAAATTTAAACCACAAAAAAACTAAAAATGAGTACTAAAATTATGCTATTCGTGCTTCTAATGACAAGTATATACGCTGCGCGTAGTCAAGAGAAAAAATATGCAATACGTACGATTGCATTTTACAATTTAGAAAACCTATTTGACACCATCAATGATCCCACCATTAATGACGAGGCGAGCCCTATCATGGAATTAAAATTTAACAGAGCTGCCGTGTATTGGGATAAGATTGAAAAACTGGCCAGTACCATTGCGCAAATAGGATTGGAAAAATCTAAAACAAGTCCTGCAATTATTGGGGTTGCTGAAGTTGAGAATCGCGGTGTTTTAGAGGATTTAGTAAAATCAAAACACCTATTAAAAAACAATTACGGAATCATACACTACGATTCTCCAGATAAAAGGGGTATTGATGTTGCCTTATTATATCAAAAAAAATATTTCAACCCCGTATTTCACGAAGTTTTTAATCCAAATATATATCGGGGAAACAGAAAAGTATTTACACGAGACCAATTGTTAGTGTCTGGATATTTAGACGATGAATTCATTCATCTCATTGTAAACCACTGGCCCTCTAGAAGCGGAGGAGAAGCAAAAAGCAGACCCCTGCGTGAAAAAGCAGCCTACCAAAACGTAAAAATTATTGAAAAAATCAGAGAGAAAGATGCAGATGCTAAAATCATACTAATGGGAGATTTTAATGATGACCCGATAAACGCTAGTTTTAAAAAAGTACTCAAACCAAAAAGAAAAAAGAAAAATGTAGGGAAAAATGATCTTTACAATCCCTATGAAAACATGTACAGAAAAGGTTTTAACACCTTAGCATATCGTGACAACCTCAATCTTTTTGATATGCTTTTAATTTCAGCAGGTTTGGTAGACGGTGGAGAAAAAGATTTTTCTAGCTACAAAATGTTCCAGGCAAAGATTTTTAACAAACGTTTTTTAAGCGATTCAAAAGGGAAATACAAAGGCTACCCTTTCCGCAGTTTTTCTAATGGTGGGTATACGGGTGGATACTCCGATCATTACCCCGTGTATATTTATCTGATCAGAGAAGAATTATAGCGCCTGAGAATGGTGCTAATTAGGGGGTTGCTGTCACTTCGCTGTTTTTAATATTTGGTAGCACCTCTTTTCTCCATTACCTTTGTACCAGTGCTATCGATATAAAACCTTGGCAAACTGCCCTGACAGATATTGACACAATGCATGGAATCTGATACAAAATGAAAACTACAAATCAAAAACAATTAAAAATACGCACATGCATAAGTTTGATCTGTTGTTTGATTCCACTTTTAATAAGTATTGTATGGGTCTCTATTTTTAATTTAGGAAAAAACCAAAGTGATAGCGTTGCTGTCTTTAAATATTATTTCCCCGATTTTCTAAATGGAAGGTGGAGTATAACCTTGGTTGCTGTCTTTTTTTGCGTGCTCGCCATGGGCATCAGTAGTACTTCTGTCTGTAAAATGAAAAAAAACTGGAAATTACTTCATATTTTAATTCTCATACTGAGTAGTCTTTTATTACTATTGAATTTATTTTCAATGCTATAAGCTTTATTTTAAATCAAAAAAGCCATGCAAACTTTCGCTTACATGACTCTTTCTTCTACTAATTCAAAAAATCTTACTGAATAACTATTTTTTTTGTTTTTTGATAATTTCCTGAGCTAAACTTTAGCATGTAAATACCTGAATTTAAATTACTCAAACTAATCTCTTTATCATAGAAACCTAAAGCGTTTGTAACTGAAGTCTTTAAAACTCTTTGACCTGATAAATTGTAAATTTCAACCTTATTTTCATTTTTATTTACTCTATTCACATCAAAAATAATATTGATCTTTTTATCAAAACTTACCGGGTTTGGATAAATGCCGAAAGCAACACTTTCTCCTACTTCTTCACTACTTAATGTTTCTGTTACATCTTCAAATTTAAATGCTAGATTTCCAGTCGATCCACCTTCAAATTCAGTAAAGTACATTTTGTAGATTTTTTCATCTTTATCTTTAACATAAAATTTTAACTCAGAATCTACTTCATAAGTACGTGCTGCATTGTTATAAGATTTCCAATTATAGCCAATCGTATTGATAGCTTCCGAATAAGACGCACCAGGTGCATCATCTCCAGTTGCTGTTGCAACGGTTATATTATCTGAACTTAAAAGTCCTGTCACATTATATTTCATAGTCGACACATCGGTATAATATTTTGTAAAGACAAAATCCCAGTCTGACACCGCAGGTTCAATAATAACTTCGCTGTCACTTTGCAAAGAAAAATAATTGTAAGTATGGGCTGAATTATTAGAATTTGGAATTACTGCAGATTTATCTTCACTCCAAGCACTTCCATCCCAAGAGGCATACTTAATGGTATAACCCCCGTAGAAATCTTCACAAATAAACTTCTTATAGGATCCATCTGCGTATTTTAGAACATAAATAATTGTCCCAGTAATATGATGCGTTGTTGAGTTATATTCTCCCCAACCATAAGTAGCAGAACCTTTCATAAAGGCTCCATTAACTCTTTCTGTATCACTGTTATACAGTTTTTTCCATGTAGCTTCATTTATAATATTAATAGTACTCCACTTTGATGCTTCATTGGCAGCTTCAAAAACTTCTATACCAATTCCGCCATTGACACGTATGCCGTGGCTCCTGCTGCTTGTTCGTAAAAAGGCGAGATCCCAGCTATTGGCGGTCAAACTGGTTTCAGTTTGAGTACCTAATTTATAGTACACTTGGTTCGCATAACCTGCACCTAAAGAGAGGTTCACTGTTGTTTCTTGAGAATAAGTACTGTGTACTAATAAAAAAGAAAAAATCGAAAAAATTAATCTTGTTTTCATATCTATATTTATTAATTGTTAAAATGGTTATTATATTAAGGTGTATTCAAATCTAGGATAGCCTCTTTCTCCGCTTTCATTTACTAAATCTAAAAATCGTATTTTAAAGTAATTGTTATTTGCATCTTTTAAAACATAGTATATATTTGAGTTTGCAGTTCCATCAAATACATTTCGCCAACTACTACCTATTACTATCTGAGATTCTTGTAATAAAGAATCATCAATATCTGTAGCTGTAAAGTTTTCATACGTAATATTGTTATCAACCAAACTATAAGAGGTTACGCCGCCTTTTCTATTGTGTAAACAGAAATCTGAAAAACCATAAGATCCTGCACCTGTTATACTATTTGTGAATACAGTAAAAGCCATATCCCATTGCAACTTTTGGGGTTCTACATTTACTATTCTATTCGTCTTAAAACTGAAAAAAGTGAAATTAAAATCAGCATCTTTTGATATTGATATTTCATTATATGAGGTTGCATCTAAATCTGCATATTGCAATATATAGCCGTTACCATTGCGTAAAATTCGTATTTTTTTCCAGCCTCTCGGTTCACCTGCGATTGCAACAGAACCCGCATTGGGTTGAACTGTCCCAATCTCTACTCCAAGATTTACTAAATAAACGGGGTTATTAAAATCATCTTCTGAAATTTCACTTATGGCTGTTTCTAAAATATTTCCGCTAAGACCGTCAACATATGCTATATTTTTAGGATCGAAAGTGCCAACGGCAACAACCGGCTGCAAAGCGGCAACACTTTCTGAATTCACACTATTTATATCTGTATTTGGCAATGGTGATACCGCCATATATAAAGAGCCGTTTATAGAAACTCTAAACTCTTCTCCTCCATAAAAACCCAAGTCCCAAGTATCTCTGCGTACAACAGTTTCCTTATTGCTGCTTAAGTCTATATACACTTGGTTTGGCTCATTTGGTCCACCAATTGTTGGGTGAAAAACGCCACCTAAGTATGCACTATCACTTAATTCATGGCTTACATTACCTTGAATATTTGCATTATCTTGTTCTATAGATGAAATAGAAAAAGTGATTTTCATTGCATCTGTAAAAGAATTATTTAGTTCAACGATTTGAAATTTGTTTTCTATTTCATTTATTGCAATTGGCAATGATAATTCAGCACCTACAGCTTCTGGTATGGTTATAAAGTCTCTACCATATAATACGTTTTCTGTAGTAATACGAATCTTAACAATACTTTCTTCATAAGCGGTTTCGGAATATATTAATTCAATGTCCTTTTGAATATCAATTTCTAATAATTTCCCTGAAGTTTCTTTAAAAGCCACAACAAATGGATCTTCAATAAAAACTCCCTCTTTACTACAAGAGGATAGTATAGTAATACTAAAAAGCAGTATGATTTGCAATTTTTTCATAGAACTAAATATTTATATTATAGGCTAATTTTAAGAAATAAGACCTTCCGTACCCTAACGAAATTGTATTGTTTGTGCCTGAATGTGCACCCCCCGTTACCGCATTTGTTCTGATTTCTGTAACATCAAACAAGTTTCTAACTCCTAAAGTTATTGCTGTTTTATTTTTTAAAAACTGCTTACTTACAGTTAAATCAAACCAACTATATGGATTGATTTTTTGATTTTCAAAAAAACCGTCTACCTGAATAAATCGATTGGTTTTCCCAATATATTTGTAATACGCAGTTACTGAAGTTTTAACAACAGGAATTTCATAAGAAACATTTGAGTTTAATTGGAAATTTGCTTGTTTATTTGACGTTTCTCTAGTATCATAATCTAAGACTCTTTTAATATTGAAATAGCTTGCGCCTACATTAAATTGTATTTTTTTGTAGAAAAACTCATTTTCTAAAGCGATTCCTTTGGAAGAAAATGTATCAATATTATTGTATTGTAATTGAAGAGGAGTTTGATTGATGGTAACTAATTCAATTCGGTCATTTACATTTATATAGGAAAATGTTAGTTTATTCTTCATGGAAAAACGGTCACTCAAATCGGTATGCTTTTTTAAGTGAAAAAATGTAGATAAACCGTCTTCTGCTTTTAAACTCTCATTTCCTCTAAGATCATGGTTTACATCTACAAAATAAGTGAATAACTCATCATAGTTCGGTGTTCTTGTTCCAAAGCCCAATACACCTCTAGCTTCCCAATCATTTTTTAATAATTGTCTAGCACTTAAAGAATAATAAAACTGCGTATCAAATAGGTTTGTGAATGACACTCTTACCCCTGGTTTGATAGAAAAGTTTTCATTAAAATCAATTTCTGATGAAGTAAATAAGTCAAAATTTCTAAGAGAATTTGAAACGCTAGTTTTACCTGACGCTATACGAATCCCGAAAGGAGAGCCATAGCCAAATTCATCCGTAAACTCATAACCAGCTTGTAATTTGAATTTATTCGTATAAATTAAATTACTAAATGTACCTCTAGAAAACCAAACCTCTTTTGATAAAAAAAGGTTTTTTTCTATGTTGTCTTTTGCATCTTTTCTTATATAATACGTATATGATTCCCTTTTTTTCTCCTGCCTTTGATAGGAGGCAGAAATATTATAAAGCACTTTACCAAAACTTCCTGAAAAGTTTAAGTGATGCACAAAACGCTGATTGTTAAAAACTTGATCAAAAGAGGAAGGATTACTTGTTTGTGTGGCTGGAATAAAATTAGAGCGCACAATAGAATCGAAGCTAAAAATATTTTCGTGTAAATAATCAAACTTGTAAAAAGCAGCAAAACCTTCCTCCTTGTGAGTTAGTAATAATTTTGCAAAATTTTGTTGTTTTGGCAACCAGTTATGACCTCTTAAACGATCTTCCTTATCATAATGCTTTCCATTAAACTTGCCTAAAAAACCTCTAAAATCATTGCGATTATAAGAAAGCTTAATGTAATTTTTAGAGGTTATTTGATGCCCTACACTTATTGATTGTATGTGACGACCTTGATTAAATAACCTATATTCTTTACCAACAGTTTCTTCTTGTAAAAAAGTCTTTATGTCCCAAGAGTTTTTAGAGTTCTTTTTTGTTATGATGTTTAATACTCCAGACAAAGAATTAGCTCCATATTGAACCCCCATAGCACCTTGTACTAATTCTATGCGCTCAACATCGTCAAGATTAATCAAAGTTAAGTCGGTGTAATTACCAAAACCTTCTTCATTAACTACCGGAATATTGTCTATTAAAACTTTAAAATATTTTCCATCTAAACCTAAAACATTAATATCAGATTTACCAGTTGAAGCATTTTGAAAAATATCAATATTTAATATTTGATTTAATACATCTGCTAAACTATTCCCTGCTCTTCTCTCAATATCTTTCCGAGTAACTACTTTTACTTCGAAAATAGATTTTTTTATAGACTGGGGTCTTAATTGTCCAGTAACTACAACTTCATCTAAAGTGGTGCTTATTATGGAATCTTTTTTTCGCTCTTGACAGAAAGTGCAAAGAGAAAAGAATAGAAAGATAATAACAATTTTATTATTTAGAAACATTCTTAATAATTTTGAGCAAATATATGCTACTATTCTTATTCAATCTAAATAAATATTATATTTTTGTATAAAATATTCAAGATGACAACAAATTGTGAAATAAAAAAAATAGCATTGGGAGTTTTAATACTGATTTCCTCTT
>Ga0209815_1000336_pt1 | contig 35190 bp, 33 predicted proteins | sample CoawatmetaG00DNA_FD_187507 | JGI IMG/M metagenome (GOLD analysis project Ga0209815, IMG submission 187507) | Marine microbial communities from the West Antarctic Peninsula - Coastal water metaG002-DNA (SPAdes) (version 2) | ecosystem: Environmental > Aquatic > Marine > Coastal ...
GAAAACAATTGAGACTACGCGCAGTTGCCGTAAGAAAAATAGATTCAGAAAGTCTACATAAACGTGCATCACTATTGAAAATTGATTCTGTGCATGGAGAGTTTTCAGGAAGTGTTCAAGTGGACGAACAGAATTTTGCTCTAATCATTAATGGAAGACCAGTATATTTTATTGCTACTCCAGACCCAACAACAGCAGATTATACCAAGTATGGCATCAGTAATGCTTTGCTAATAGATAATTCAGGAGCATTCAGAGACCTTACTGCATTAAGTAAACACCTTGATGGTAAGGGAATTGAAAGAGTACTACTCACTGCGCCGGGTAAAGAAATGAAAAACATTGTCCATGGTGTTAACCAGCATATCATTGATCGTAAGAAGGATAATATAATTAGTGCAGCAAGTTGTACCACCAACGCTATTTCTCCTATCCTAAAAGTAATTAATGATACTTACGGAATTGAGAGAGGGCACTTAGAAACGATACATGCCTACACAAACGACCAAAATCTAGTAGACAATATGCATAGCAAGTACCGTAGGGGTCGTGCAGCAGCTATGAATATGGTCATTACGGAGACAGGTGCGGGTAAGGCTGTAGATAAATGTATACCTGGATTAGGCGAAAAACTAACTTCAAGTGCCATTAGGGTACCTGTGCCGAACGGATCTCTAGCCATTTTAAATCTACAGCTTAACAATGCTACTTCTTTAGATGCACTCAATATGTCAATGAAAGAAGCTGCTCTAAAAGGTGCCTTAGTCGAGCAGATTCACTATAATAGCTCTCATGAGCTGGTTTCGAGCGATATTGTAGGCAACCCTTGTCCATGTATTTTTGATGTCAACGCAACTCAGATCTCTTCAGATGGAAAATCGATAGTCGTTTACGTTTGGTATGACAACGAATACGGATATAGTAGACAAGTTTTACGTTTAGCTAAGTACTTTAGCGGCGTAAGACGTCCCGCATATTATTAAGTCATAAACCTGAGCTGATAATTGAAAAGGCGCGGCGATTTACTCATTGATAAAAAGCTTCATAAGCCCTGCGTTGGAATTTATACTTTCTTCCAAACTAATCATACTTTCCGTATTTTCAACACCCTCTACATCGTTGATTTTAAAAATCACATCTTTTGCATGAGAGGCATCCTTACATCTTATTTTACAGAAAATGCCATACTTACCGGTGGCTAAATGGGCCACAGTGATCTCCGGAATCTCGCGAAGTTTCACAATGATTTCAGGGGAAGCTAAAGACCTTGATGTAAACAGGCCGACATAGGCTATAAACCCATACCCAAGTTTAGCATAATCGATAGAGATAGAAGTGCTCTTGATCACCCCCATCCGCTCCATTTTCTTCACTCTGACGTGTATCGTTCCCGGGCTGACCGCTAAATCTTTAGCTATCTCCGTAAAGGCCTGGCGCGAGTCATTTACTAGAAATTGCAAAATATTTTTATCAAGTTTATCTAATATCATGGTCAATTATCTTCAATTCGTGAAATTATATCAGGAAAGTGTGTCCACCATGTCTTATTATAGCTCTTAATAAAATTTAATACTGATTTTAAATTTCGGCAAGAGGAATGCAGTGATGGAATAACTACTTATTTATTAAAACTATTTTATTTAGAATAATTCTAAATAACAAATGTACAAAGGAATATTATACGTTGATAAACCTTTATCTTTTTACTTCTTGTAAAAAGGCAGTTTCACTATAATGGCTTTAATATGCTTGTTTCTAATCACTACAGCGAATTCACTTCCTACCACTGCGAACTCAATAGGAACATAGCCCATACCAATATTCTTACCTGTGGAAGGACTGTTTGTCCCAGAAGTAACTCTTCCTATAATAGATCCCTGTAAATTAACTATTTCATATCCATGACGTGGAATACCACGATCAATCATTTCGAAACCAACTAATTTTTGATGAACACCCTGCTCTTTTTGTTGTGCAAACGTATCGGAGGAAACAAAATCCTTTGTGAACTTAGTAATCCATCCTAAGCCTGCCTCCAGAGGGCTAGTGGAATCATCAATGTCATTACCGTATAGACACATTCCCATCTCTAAACGCAAAGTATCTCTTGCACCCAGACCTGCCGGTATTAAACCGAATTCCGCTCCAGCCTCTATCACGTCATGCCAAAGTTTCTCAACCTGATCGTTCGATACGTATAATTCAAACCCACCAGAACCCGTGTAACCCGTTGCCGAAATGATCACGTCTTGCACGCCTGACATTTCACTGATAATGAAATTGTAGTACTTAATCTCGCTCAGGTTTTCTTTTGTAAGTTTCTGAAGGAGTGATGTCGCCTTGGGTCCTTGAACTGCAAGTAAACTGTACTTATCACTGTCGTTGACAAGCACTACATCAAAGCCTTTCGTATAGCCTTGTAAATGATTCCAATCTTTCTCCAAGTTAGAGGCATTCACTACGAGCAAAAAATGCTCTGCCGAAAAGCAATACACGAGTAAATCATCAACAATACCCCCCGTCTCATTAGGCATACAGCTGTATTGAATCTTCCCAGGGATAAGCTTACTGACATCATTCGTAGTTACTTTTTGTAAGAACGCTAAAGCATCTGGTCCTGTTACAAAAAATTCCCCCATGTGGCTGACGTCAAACATTCCTGCTGCTTCACGTACTGCGGCGTGTTCGAGCTTCAATCCATTGTATTGAACAGGCATATTGTACCCTGCAAATGGAACCATCTTAGCTCCTAAATTTATATGAATTTGCTCTAATGCTGTTGATTTCAAATCGTTACTCATGTGATTGTCTCTGGTAGGTGTTAGCTATAGGTTTAAATAGTTATTGCGATCAATAACGGCACTTTTCTGTGGTTCCAATCACTCGGATGGCGTACTCATTTGTTCTGCCCAATCCAAGACAAAATTAACCATCAATTTGAACTCTTGGACACTTGCGACACGTTCTTTATGGAAAATTAACAACGCAGTACCATTGCTCTCCATATGGAACGAGGGATTACGCATTAAAAAGTCTGTACACTCCTTTGTGAAAAACGAACGAATTGCCTTTGCATTAGAACCCTTGAGGGCGAAACGTTGGTCAAATTTAATTTGTCCTGTGAGAATATCTTTACTCCCCGCAAAGTGGGCCAACCGCTCAAAAATACGTTCCCTATCAAGTACGAATTTTGGCAACTCCACCCCTTGCGGCTCCCAAACCACACAAGCGAGTTGCTGGCTGTCCTTCATGATAAATTCACCACTATGCGAGCTCACCTCGATGGCAAATAATTTATGAGAATGATGGACCAATAAATTAGTCGTATAATCTACCCTACGGTATTTAAAGTAATTGAATTGGTCCAGTTTTACATCCCAGTCCGGTGTGGGCCATGACGTGAAATCCATTCCATTCATCACGGAAAATTCACTTAATTTTTCCTGCTTCGTACTAAGTCTAGCCTTACCTGAATCACGCCTCAAACCTCCTAAGAGCGATCCTGATTTATTTGCTTTGGATTGCACACCCAAAGGATGTGTAGCTGATGCTGCTGACATGTCTAAGCCCACTAACTCTAGACTACCTCCCTTTTGTTCGAAAAGCTCAATATAGCCAGCCAAATGCTCCATAACGGTATGATCCACAAATGAAGAATTTGAAAAATCAGCAATCAAGGTTGATGTTGGTGGAACGCTATCCAACTTACTTTTTAACCTGGGGTAATTCAGGAAATTAGAGAAGTAATTAATATTCAAAATAAACTTCTGGTCTTCCTCTTCATATAGAAGCGTATTAGGCCTGCTTAGATATCTGAGAATGTCCATTCCAGATCGAGTCATTACAAATTGAACCACTAAAGTGACAAGCATACCCAAGGCTATACCTACGATCAATCCGTAAATCAAGGTTGCGAATAGCGTAAAGAAGAACAAAAACAATTGCTCCATACCTATCTCAGCAATACGACTAAACTGACTAGGATTTAGCAATTTATAACCCGTGAAGACCAGTATTGCAGCAAGTGCCGGAAGCGGTATTTGAGTCAATAATGAACGTAAAAATAAAATGAATATCAGGATAAGAATGCCATGGAAGAAGTTAGCCGCACGCGTCTTTGCACCATTACTAACATTCACAGAACTTCGCGCTATCACAGTTACCACACTGAGGCCTCCTAAAAGTCCCGAGACTGCAGTAGCAATACCAAGAGCTCGCAAATCTTTGTTCACGTTAGATTTTCTCTTAAAAGGGTCCAAACGATCCATTCCTTTGATGGAGAGTAGACTTTCAATAGAGGCAATAAAAGTTAAAGTTATTGCTGCGGTCCAGAACGATCCTTCTTTTATACCAGAGAAATCAGGCAGTCGCCATGACGACATCCAATCCGCAGGAATATTGACCAAATACACTTCAGGAAAGAAGCTTTGACCATTTATTTTAGTACCCACCATTTGGATTCCCACTGCAATCACGACGACCCATAAAGGGGCTGGAACCGCATGCATCCATCCTAAACGGATCTTAGAAAAAAGGATAAGAAAGATCAAACTCCCTAAACCCATTACCGCTACTTTAATTATTTCTACATCCGCTGAAATCAATCCTTTAAGCGATGCGAAAAACTCAAAGAGCAGTGGAATAGGCTCCGAGCTGTCTGGAGATAGTGTACCGATCATCACATGACTTTGTTTGGCGAGTATAATGATCCCTATAGCCGCTAGCATTCCTTGCACCGCAGAGGTAGGAAATAGATCTGCCAACACCCCTAGCCTTACCGTACCTAATAGGAATAATAGTCCGCCACTGACCACTATAGCGCCCAGTGCCATGTAGTATCCAGCGAGCATGTCTCCTCCCCCAAGCGTGGTAATGGCACCTAATGTAACTACGGCCAAACCATTTCCAGGACCTGTAATGGTTACAAAAGATCCACCCAGATGTGCCACTAAAATCCCACCGATTACTGCAGAAATCAAACCGGCTATTGCAGGAGCTCCAGAGGCTAGGGCGAGCGCAATTGAAATAGGCAAAGCAACCAGAGAAACGACAAAACCCGCCTTTAAATCAGCCTGCCAGTTTTCTGTAAATCCCCTAAAACCACTACTAGGCTTATGCATGGCGCAAAATTTTAGTGGTGTGTACAATAAGGAGATTGGTCGGTAAATCGGACAATATATACTCTAAATCATGCTTGAAAATTCGATCAAATAGGCCAAGTTTCGTATCTGGAGAGTTCACTATTAACAAATCTGCCCTTTTCACCTTAGCATAGTGAGCGATGGTGTATCCGGGTTTACCGAAGACATGTTGTTCCTTTATTTCCAATTCTTTAGAAACAGAACAGCAGGATAATAGCTTGGCAATACGTCCATGTTGCTCTCTTTCAATTTGCTTTCGTTTTCTTGTACTATTGAGTTGACTCTTGTCATCGTCCGGATGAACAAGTGACTTCTCATTAAGCTCATCTACCACATATAATTCACGACTGCCAAGTTTCGAACTCAACCAAACTGCTGTAGCCAAAGTATCTGGGGTTTTAGGATGATCGGATCCATTAACTACGATGCGTTCGCATACCCTTCCTTCCACCGTGCTGTTCGTAAGAAGGAGCAGGCTCACGTCTGCTTTTCTGCAGACATCGCGTGCAATACTTACATTAAAAACCTTAAACATTTTTTCTCTGGTCAATGCTCCTAATGCCAGTAGGTCTATTTTATTTTCGGCGCACAAACTCAACAGCTCCACTTTAGGGTCACCGTCCTTAGATACAAAAGTTATTCCTGATTTAGGAATAGACAACTCCTTTAAGAAGGAGTTGTAAGTTGCTTCACATTTGTCACTCCATTGGCCTATGTGGAATACGAACATATCTGCACCGCATTTTTGCGCGATTCGATATACCTCCGCTAGGTTCGCCTTTGCCATAGGAGAGAACCCCATAGCTGTGGCTATTTTCTTATATTCAACTGGGGTAGCTTTAAAATCCATTTACTGCTTTTATTACGACACTTAGGTTAACGTAGTGTTCTGAGAAAATACATATTAATATTCTTCTTTTCTGGCATTTTTTACTTTTTCAAGTAAGACTTTTAGTCCTGCCTCATCCCCTGTATATATTCGGGAAACACGACCGCTTGGACCACTAGCAAAAACATACTTCCCACTGTAGGCCAAGGAATGCATTGTACCGGTATCTACGATGTGCAGTAATGAATCCAATACCCGGACTCCTGTAGTCCCTGTGAAGTACATATTCTGTCCATCACTGGTAACATCACTTGTATAAGGTAGGCTACTTAAAAGATCTCGTGTAGTTTCATCCTGCTCACCAGTGGCCAAGTCTATGACAAGAGCCGTACTTGAAGTGTCTGAATCCATCATGTAATCACCACCAACGATGTACAACTTTGTTCCCTCCCAAACCTGTGCAAAAGCACCCTGGCTGGGTAAGCCTTGCTGTAATTCAATGAAGTCAGTCAACCAGGTCTTTCCGCTGTCTGAAGATGTATGCATACGGGATACGCTGCCGCCAGTTACGATGGAAATAATCCCATAACCATAGGTTATTGCTGAACCACTCGCTGCAAAACTAGCCTCGCCATCAATAGATTCAGGACCTATTCCCGGGGTCCAGGTATCACCACCATTAACGGTTTCTAACCACATAAAATGACCATCTACAGGATCTCCAAACACGTAACCAACCTGATCACTAAGGAATACTATGCCATCCAGAAAGGTGGATTCTGCCGTATCGGAGTAGACCCTCGACCAGTGCTCACCAGCATCACGCGAAGAATATATGTAGCTCGGAGCGCCGGAAGTGACAGCAATGAAATGTTCTGAATCATGTGCCCAAACAGATCTGAATTGACTTTCTTCCGCACCCTCGATTTTTGTAAAAGACCAATGCAGTCCTGCGTCAGTACTCACACCTATGGTACCTAAACTCCCTCCAACAATAACAACTGTGTCCTGTGTTGCGTGTAAACCGCGTAAACTGATGGACTCTTTGCTGTGGTGTAACTCGACAAGAATAGGACCAGAAGTTTCTTCCCTACCAGCACAAGCGCTCAGAAGGAAAAATACACAAGAGATCATTGCAGTAGCCGTACTAAGTTTATGTTTCATGAATTAATTTCTATTCCTATCAAGATAAGAAGACTGGCCTAGAAAGCAAAGTAGATAAATGGCTGGACCTCAGCGCTAAGAATTTGATAGATTACCAAAGTGGATACAATCACGAGCACGTAAAGTATCCATACAGGAGCATCAGCCACTTTATCTTGCATCTGCGTCTTATATCGACTAGGAATCCAATGGATTAAATAGCCTAAAAGCATCACCGTGAAAAATTTCCAATTCCCTGAAATCACCCCCGCAACAGTATCCATACCAAAATCGTTCGTGATTTTAGTCAATAATTCAATCGCACCATCCCAAGTTGGAGCGCGGAACCATGCACGGGTGAATGTGATAAAGCTTAATGTGAGAAGCAGTCCAATAGCGCGGTTGTACCATTTTTTCTTATCAGCCCAAGGAGATACTTTCTTCCAGTTTTTATAAACCACGAGTCCTATACCATTCAACGTTCCCCAAGTAACAAAGTTCCAAGATGCCCCGTGCCAGAGTCCCCCTAGAATCATCGTCAGCATGAGGTTGATATTCGTGTTTACCCACTTTGCGACGACAGGGCTGTAACGCATTGCAAAGGAGCCCAATGCAAAAACGCCAGAAAGTATAAGGGTCAATAATGGGTTACCCACAACCAGAGCGATCATCACAAAAAATATAAATACAATAAGGTAGGAAGCTATGGATCCTTTTCTATTGCCACCCAGAGGGATGTACAGATAATCTCTTAACCAAGTGGATAAAGAGAGGTGCCATCTTCGCCAAAAATCAGCCACAGAAGATGCCTTATAAGGGCTGTTAAAGTTTTTAGGTAATGTGAATCCGAGAAGCATCGCAATACCAATAGCAACATCAGTATAGCCCGAGAAATCTGCATATACCTGCAAGGAGTAACCGAAGAGGGCGCTCATCGTTTCAAAACCACTATACAGCTGAGGGTTATCAAAGACCCGGTCAATAAATTGAACAGCCAGGTAATCGGCAAGAAATAGCTTTTTAAGTAATCCGTTTAAAATCCAGAAAACAGCAAGTCCTGCGCGTTGCTTAGACAACTGATACGGCTGGTGTAACTGCGGAATAAATTCTGATGCCCTCACGATAGGGCCAGCGACGAGCTGAGGAAAGAAGCTCACATAGAATCCGAAATCCAAAATATTCTTCACAGGCTTGACATGTCCCCTGTAAATATCCACACTGTAGGAAATGGTTTGAAACGTGAAAAATGAAATCCCAACAGGAAGTAATATTTTTTCAAAAACAAAATTTGTCCCAACTGCTTGGTTCGTCCAAAGGGCAAAAGAGTTAATCACCGTAAGTTCAATACCGGTGAGGTCATGTAAAAAATCTACCACAAAATAGGCGTACTTAAAATAGCCTAATACCATCAGATTCACCAGTATGGATAATGCTACAAGTGCTTGACGCTGCCATTTAACCTTATTGGTATAGATCGCCCATCCTATTACAAAATCAACCACTGTACTGAACAGTAATATGATAAAGTAAAAACCACTAGTTTTATAATAGAAAAATAAAGACACTGCAAATAGGAAAACATTGCGACGGGCGGTGTGCTTATATACTAAGCTATAGCCACCCATCACTAGGGCAAAGAACACCCAGAAGTAACGTTGTGTAAATAACAACGGACTATTCTCTTGGTAGGTCAACCAATGTTCTATGATGCTCCAGTCGATCAATTTTCAAGGTGCTTTACGTGTCGCTCATAATCCTCCCAAAATGCCCAAAATAATAGGTCAGAGTTTAAACGGTATCCCGTTCTTGAAAAGTGAATCTTATCGCGCTTTGCCAAGCCATGCTCCTCCCAGATCGCCACAGAGTTAAGACCGCCCATGACCCCAAATAAATCCCAAAAACCTGTATTGTGGTCTTTACTCAGCTGTTTCATAACTTCTACTACATCTAAGGCATGCTCATTGGGTACTTTGCGCTTATAGTAGCTGTCATTATTGGTCATGAATATAAACTCGCAATCCGGGTTAATGGTCCTGAACCAATCCACTAACGTGTCGTAACGCTCCTTGTACTCCTGGGGATGCCATTCACTGTCTGGTTTATAGGCATCGTTAATTCCTAGGCCGAAAATCACTAAATCTGGTGAAATGTACCGGCCTTGCTCTATGAAGTTTTCGCTTCTTAAAAAACTCTTCGTAGAGGCTCCATTCACTCCTAAGGCATGGTATACTAATCCGCTTTCTTCCAGCACCATTTGTATTCCTTGTAGGGTATAAACTGGCTCCTGGTCATCCTGAAGTTGAAACGTGATGGAAACTGAATCGATGCGTTCCTTGAAAAACCATCTACGTACTCCTGCAATTGAATCTATCACAACAGAATCCGGCGAAGGAATACAAATGGGCTCCATCGTATTAGAACTCATATGCTCAAAAATTCTCAACTCGGTAAAACTATAAGCCTCTCCGCGGTCCCTAAAGCTTTGCAGGATAAATCCGGCATCTTCCTCTCTAGTTACGGCATCAATACCACTTAATCCCCAAGGACAATTGTTTCTTAAAATACTATTCCTGCAACCTTCCCATGCACCTATCTTTTTAACATAGATATTGCTGGGCATGTTTGTATTTGCCAACCTATGCGGAAAGAAAAAACCTCGCTCTATCTGAAGGTCTGGCGCTAATTGCCCCAGGTTTGATCTCAGCGTATGGCTCAGCGTACCCCCTTGAACGTGAGAACCTCCAACATGAACAATGTTAACTTTCCCTTCATTATCAAAAATCGCCTTGTCTAATTTTTGATAGAATTTTTCCATTCCATCGCTCTTTCCAAAAAACTCGATATGATTTCTTGACGTATCTAAGAATGGATACCTGAGGGCAATAGCGCCCATTTCCTCTTGAGCGGAAAGAATACCTAGAGCACCCAGTAAAAACGTAATAGCGACAGCAACTAGTTTCATAGTGTCGTTGGTATTTGACTTCCTGTTCCTTGCTTCATTGTCTGCTCTATTTTCAAGTCATCATAGCGCAGTTGAAGTATTGATAATTCCTGTGCCAATCTGCGGCCCACCCAGCTCGCTCCTTTTGGAGTAAAGTGTATATAGTCTTTCACAGCAAATGCAGGATCCCGAGTTACCCAATCCACCATGGAACCTTCTCCACCCATAACATCATATAGATCCCAATACCCTGCTCCTCTTGACAGAACCTCTTTCCTCAAAGCAGTCCTCAATACAGGTATAAGGGGATAGCTCTCCATGACGATACCTTGCTTTCTGGCCATATCAGATGGACCTATAAAAAGTAATGCAGCGGATGGATAAAGTTTTTGCATTTGATCTAGTTGGCGTCCCATGGAACGTGCGAATCTCTTTGCATGAGCCTCATCCTTTAAATAGGGCACTGCATTACCACCAAACTGCATGATGATTAAAGTATATCCCTCACGCTGAAGGGATTTTTGTAGTTGGACCTCATCAAGCTTTGTAAACATCATGCCCGAAGCACCACGCATCGCCACATTATCTACATGGATACCTGTCGGGCTTTCAAAGCTCCATCCAAAAACCCTGGCGGATTCACTGCTTTGAATATGCATGGAGAATTCATTAACCAAGGGTACATCTAACCCTAGGGTCCACTCACCCTTTGGGAAAATACGTGTTGAATATAGAGTGTCCTCTATATGAAATGAGACTTTCGCTGGAGCAGAGGCATCCATATGAAGTTTTAACGTGCTGTAATTGCGGGCCCTTGTAAACCCCCAATTCCGTTTTTTTAGAACGACATTTCCCTCAAATTCACCCTGTTCATTTTCGATCAAAGCTGTGAAGGAGGCCAGGTGCCCATAGCGCATATCCTTAACAGAGGTATCTCTGCGACCGAAAACTGTTTTTCTTAATAACCCTTGCTCCTTAGAAAAAGCCAGTGAGGAAGGTGCTACTAGTGGGCTAAGACTCACATAACCAAAGCCATAACCACCATATTTCTTTTGAAGAGCATCGCGCAACTGCATGGTGATTCGATCTCCTTCTAGCTGAGAGTCTCCATAGTGAATTACCCTTACTCGTTCGTTTGGATCATGATCAATAACATTTAAAGCTTCGAAAAATGAAAAAAACGAAGCCACGTCAATCACCTGAATTCCAGTATCTAGCTTTGCTGGAGGCACGAGTATTTTGATGGGAAGTGGGTTGTGAATAGCAGACTCCGAAAGAGTACCATCTTGATCTGATAACGCGGTGTCAACTGCTAAAATCTTGAGCTTACTTACTCCTGTATCAACAGCAAAGGATTCTTCTACCCAAAATGAACCTAGTAAGTCTGAAGGTTTGTAGTAACTCAACTCAAAGGGGCCTAATTTGAATGCTTCTTTGGGCGAGAAAAGACTTAACAAAAAGACCGTAAACCCCGTTGCAATTAAAAAGGCGAAAAATTGGCCCGGTTTATTCATTTTACAGCGTGCTAGGGTACTTTTCTGGAGAATAGTCAGATATGGTCTGTGTATTGATCTTTAACTTCTCACCAGCCATAATCAAAAGATCAACTTTATTCCACACTTTTATATTATCGGCACTTACCCCAGGAAATTTCTGTGCAATCCCCCACAATGTGTCCCCTAACTTTACTTCATAGGTGACATAATCACTGGTCTGTAAACTCGCTAATTCCTTTTTTGCTTCCGGCTCTTTAGGACGTACCTCAACAGCAGCGACAGGTAACGGATTGGGTGCTTTATTTTTAGGTATCCATATCGTTAGTCGCTGTCCGGCGTAGATCGTATTTCCGTTTATTCTATTCCATTTTCTTAACTCCTCCAGACTTGCACCGGTCTTCGCACTGATCCTTCCTAAATAGTCACCATTGCGCACGGTATAGGTACTAACACTATGTGTGGAGGGATCCGGCATAAAAGACAATACCTGTTTTCTCCTTCGTTCATATTGCACGACTAATGCTTCACTGTACACTACTTGTTTCGCCGCCAATTCTGAGATCAATTCTGGGGGGAAAACAGCATCAACCCCATACAATACTGCTCCAACAGGAAGTACATCTCGTCTTAAATGTGGGTTACTAACTTCAATTACCCTAAGTGGAACACCAGCCTCTGCAGCTATATCCGACAAGAGTAAACCTCCTTGACTAGCCACCAGTTCAGGCATAAGGTTGAGCTTAACTGTATTCCCGTAGTATTGCGCAGCAGCTATTTTACCTTTAACAGGATCAAAACGTTCGTCTACAAATTCATCCACGGTAAGCCCCATTCGAACAGCTTGCACTCTTGTGAGCGCCGGCAATTCCGAACAACTCCATCCCGCAGGCTCAAAAGTCCCTACTTGCCGCTCCATAGACCAGTCTAGTAAACCTGAATGAACAAGCGTACTATCACTGCCATAGAGCAGATGAGCGAGAAGGTAAATCGCAAAGGTAAAAACGGATTTAAGGTTGTTATTTTTATGCATTTACACAAATATAACGGAACTATCAGCAGTGTAATAGAAATATAAGCACTCCAATTAGGGAAGTATACACAATAGATGTGAATAGCTTAACCGACTATTTGGTTACGATTAAACACAAAAAAAAGGCCTTCCGACCTCTTTTTTTTTTAATACCCAGTGCAATTGACTAATCAATAACCTTAGCGATCAAATCGTAGTCATGAGCTTCCACCACCTCTACTTGACAGAAGTCTCCAACTTTCAGATAGATGTCTTCTGCAGGGATCAATACCTCGTTATCCACATCTGGTGAATCAAACTCAGTCCGTCCTACAAAGTGGTTTCCTTCTTTACGATCGATCAATACTTTAAAGTTGTGACCAATTTTTTGCTCATTGAGTTCACGACTGATATCCATCTGGAGCGCCATGATTTCATTTACCCGCTCTTGCTTCACCTCTGCAGGCACATCGTCTTCTAAATTAAAAGCATGTGTATTCTCTTCATGGCTGTATGCAAAAACCCCAAGACGGTCAAATCGCTGCGCTGAAACCCAGTCCAACACTACTTGATGGTCTTCCTCTGTTTCACCTGGATAACCCGAAATTAATGTGGTGCGAATAGTGATTCCGGGAACCTTTAGGCGCATTTTATCTAGTAATGCATCGGTCTTTGCCTTTGTAGTACCACGACGCATACTCTTGAGTATAGGATCGGCGATATGCTGTAATGGAATATCAATATAATTACAAACCTTAGGCTCCTCGCGAATAATATCGAGGACATCTTCTGGAAACCCTGTAGGGAATAGATAGTGGAGACGAATCCATTCAATACCTTCTACTTTGATAAGCTCTTTCAGTAAAGCCCCAAGCCGACGTTCTTTGTAGAGATCCAGTCCATAGTACGTTAAATCTTGTGCAATCAAGACCAATTCCTTCACACCCTTAGCTGCTAACTTTTTTGACTCTATCACCAAATCCTCTATTGGGGTAGAACGGTGCTTACCGCGCATCAAGGGAATAGCACAAAAGCTACATGGACGGTCACACCCTTCTGCTATTTTCAAATAAGCGAAATGTCTAGGAGTAGTTGTCATGCGCTCCCCTACCAGTTCGTGCTTGTAATCAGCACCCAGGGTTTTAAGGAGCAAGGGCATATCTCGGGTCCCAAAGTAAGCATCAACATCTGGGATTTCACTTTCTAAGTCTGGCTTGTAGCGCTCAGAAAGGCATCCAGTCACGTACACATGATCTATATCACCGCGTTGTTTCTTTTCGGCGTAGTGCAATATGGTATCTATACTTTCTTGTTTTGCATTGTCTATAAATCCACAAGTATTGATCACTACGATATTACCTTCATCTTCCTCAGGCGCCTCATGAGTAACCTCTTTACCATTGGCCTTAAGCTGGCCCATAAGGATCTCAGAATCATAAATATTCTTAGAACAACCTAGTGTAACTACGTTGATTGTATTCTTTTTAGTACTTCTTGTACGCATGGCTTATTTCTGAAAAAGACTAGAAGCAAAGGCCTCAGGATTAAACAACTGAAGGTCCTCTAGCCCCTCACCTACACCTATAAATTTAACTGGAATATTCAACTGATCGGAGATACCTATCACCACTCCACCTTTCGCTGTACCATCTAACTTAGTAACAGCTAGCGAAGTGATCTGAGTCGCCTCTGCGAAAGCCTTAGCCTGCTGCAATGCATTTTGACCCGTAGATCCATCTAATACCAGAAGAACCTCGTGAGGAGCGCCAGGAATGACTTTTTGCATCACACGACGAACTTTCGAGAGCTCTATCATGAGATTCTTTTTATTATGCAACCGACCAGCAGTATCTATGATACATAAATCTGCGCCTACGGAAACAGCGTGTTGTAAGGTGTCAAATGCTACTGAAGCTGGATCAGAACCCATCTCTTGCTTGATTACAGGGACACCGGTACGTTCGCCCCATACCTGCAATTGCTCGATAGCCGCTGCTCGAAAAGTATCAGCCGCGCCCAGAACGACATGGTAACCTTTTTGTTTGAATTGGAAAGCTAACTTTCCTATGGTTGTGGTTTTACCCACTCCATTCACTCCCACGACCATTGATACATAAGGTCCTTTGGTTTTAGGAAGCTCAAAGTCTTCCCAAGAGCCATCCTTGTGCTGCATCAAACCTGAAATGATTTCATACAAGATGGACATCATCTCACCATCGCCCATGACTTTATCACGAGCAACTCGGGTTTCTAAAGCCTCTATAATCTTTACTGTGGTTTCAAGACCGACATCAGACATGATCAAGGCCTCTTCTATTTCATCGAGTGCCTGCTCATCTAACTTACTCTTCCCAGCAACCGCACGAGTGATTTTCTCAAATACACTAGACCTAGTTTTTTCCAACCCCTTGTCAAGGTTGTCTTTTTTATCGCTGGTGAAGAACTTAGAGAAGAAACTCATAATCGTTGCTTATGACATAATATAAAAAAACCACTCTGGTCTAGAGTGGTTCAAATATCGTGATTAAAGACGAATCTTATTTCAAGAAATCTTTTGCAGCGTCTTTTGCTACAATACGCTCTTCGAAAGAGTATGCACCCTTAGCGTTTTTAGTCATGTTGATTACTTTCGTAAACTGCTTAGAGTCACTACTCTTAAGTGTTGCTACAACTTTCTTAGCCATCTTACTTTATCTCTTTATGAACAGTCATACGTCTCAAGACGGAGTTGTATTTCTTCAACTCCATACGATCTGGCGTATTTTTCTTGTTCTTAGTTGTTATGTAACGAGAAGTACCTGACATACCAGAGTCTTTGTGCTCTGTACATTCTAGGATTACTTGAACGCGGTTACCTTTCTTAGCCATGTCCTAAATTATTTAGCTATGTATCCGTTAGCAGCTGCATCTTTCAACACAACAGAGATACCTTTTTTATTGATGGTCTTCAACGTTGAAGCTGCAATCTTTAGAGTAACCCAACGGTCCTCTTCTGGAATGTAAAACTTCTTCGTGAATAAGTTGACGTTGAATTTACGCTTGTTCTTCTTGTTAGAGAAGGAAACGTTATTTCCTGTCAATGCTTTCTTACCTGTCAAATCACAAACACGTGACATAATATTTATCTTTTCCGGGTTCTTCCTAAATGGTTTGCAAAACTACGCTAATTAATATAATTGAGCAACTAACCTAAAGGATAATCTTCAACTTCCTTAACTAGTAAGTTTAGAGCGGCAAATATAGTCTTCTGAATGTTGCGTTCACGTACTTTTCCGAAGACAAATTTTTCAGCAATAGTTCGATAAGGACCGGCAACAGATATCCAACTGGTTCCCACCGGTTTATCCTCTGTTCCACCCCCTGGACCCGCAATGCCACTAACCGCAATTGAGAAGTCTACACCCAGTTTTTCACGTGCACCTTCGGACATTTGACGTACTATTTCCTCACTAACCGCACCTTTTTTGACTAAAACCTGATGATCAACACCAAGCATTGTTTCCTTAATACCGTAGGAATAAGCCACAATACTTCCCTCGAAATAACTCGAGGATCCGGGAGCACTGACTAAGACGGCACCTATACCGCCTCCAGTACAACTTTCAGCCGTACCCACGGTCAATCCTTTCTTCTTGAGTAGTGTACCTATGTAATGCTCAATAGGCTGGCTGGATCCGTCCATGAGATCATCACCAAGAGCAGTTCTCAATAGTGCCGTTGCAGCTCCTATATCTGCAGACAAATCGTCTTCTTTTTTGCCACGTGCCGTTAAACGTAAACGAACCATTCCTGGACGTGGTAGATAGGCCAACTTCACAGATGCAGCGAACTGGTCATCTACAGGCTCTATTTTATCAGCAAGAACACTTTCAGGCACCCCTACTACAAATAACGTTTTGTGTAGAATCTGGTAGTTAATTTCTTCTCGCAACAAGGGCAGCAGTTCATCTGAAACTAAGGCCTTCATCTCATATGGGACTCCAGGTAGACTTACTATCCTCAAATTTCCTTTGCGAAAGAGCATACCCGGCGCGGTACCTTTGTGGTTAAATAGTACCTCACAGGAAGCAGGAACTAATGCTTGTAGTTTGTTACGATCCACTGGTAACCGACCAAAACCGGCAAATAATTCGACAATATGTTGCCAAATATCCTCTCGAAATACCAATTCAGTATTAAAATATTTGGTCAAGGTCTGCTTGGTTAAATCATCTTTTGTGGGACCCAGTCCACCAGTCAGGATAACCAATTCAGTATTTGGATAAACATGGTCTACCGCATCAATAATGGCCTCAGCAGTATCGGAAATACTATTTATTCTCGTTACCTCTATCCCCTCTTCACCAAGCACTTGCCCGAGCCAAGCACTATTGGTATCCACAATTTGACCGATTAAAATCTCGTCTCCAATTGTTATAATTTCTGCTTTCACTATTCAGCTGTACTTTTGATTTGTTAAATATACTTCACAATGATGCCATACTCACCCTCAGAACTCATTCTAAATCCAGACGGTAGTGTTTACCATCTAGGCCTTAAAGCAGAGGATATACCTGATCTCGTATTCACTGTTGGAGATCCTGATAGGGTTGGTTCAGTGACCACTCATTTTGATAGTATTCTATGGGAAAAGAACAGACGCGAGTTTAAAATGGTTCGTGGACATGTTTTCGGAAAAGACGTGTTAGTAATGTCAACTGGAATGGGCACTGACAATATTGACATCGTTTTAAACGAGCTTGACGCAGCTGTGAATATTGATCCCGTTACAAGAATCAACCGTCAAGAGCATCGAAAACTAACCATCATCAGAATTGGAACTAGTGGGGCTATTGATCCTGATATTCCGCTAGGAAGTCTTTTAGTCAGCGAAGGTGCACTAGCTTTTGACGGATTGTTGCCCTATTACGAGCATAGCTTTTCGCGCATAGAAATAACAGCATCTCCTGTAAATCCATTCTATATAGCGGCACCACATTCGCAGAAAGCACACTGGGAGGATTTGTATCATGGTATTACCGCCACTCTTCCAGGATTTTATGCTCCACAAGGAAGGAGCATAAAACTGAAAAGCACATTTTCAAAGGCGCTAGATGAACTGACCTCTACCTATGTAGGCGAACACCACGTGACTAATTTTGAAATGGAAACTTCTGGAATCTATGCGCTCGCGCACCTACTAGGACATGATGCCTATAGCTTTTCAGCACTTCTTGCAAATCGCGCGAACGGTACATTTCACGACAAGCCTGAAGAGGCTATTAATGAGCTCATAAAAAAAGTGCTCGCCTGGGCGAGCACTTTATAGGAGGACAAAAATTATACGGACGCTCTGCGTCCGTATAATTTTGTTGAATTACTTCGCAATATTCACAGCGCGTAACTCACGAATTACCGTGACGCGCACCTGACCGGGATAGGTCATTTCTGTTTGAATTTTTTGGGAGATGTCATAAGAGATTTGAGCGGCCATAGCATCAGTGACCTTCTCACTTTCAACCATTACACGCAACTCGCGTCCTGCTTGAATTGCATAGGCCTTGGTCACGCCATCAAAGTCGTAAGCTAAGCTCTCAAGATCCTTAAGACGCTTGATATAACTTTCAGCAATCTGACGACGAGCACCAGGACGGGCTCCTGAAATGGCATCACAAACCTGAACTATCGGTGAGATCATCGAAGTCATCTCAATTTCGTCATGGTGCGCACCTATGGCATTACATACCTCTGGTTTCTCTCCGTACTTTTCAGCCCACTGCATACCTAATAAAGCATGCGGTAGATCAGTTTCCTCATGAGGAACTTTACCTATATCATGTAGCAGACCTGCACGTTTTGCAACCTTTGGATCTAGACCCAATTCAGACGCCATAATCGCACATAAATTTGCGACCTCACGACTGTGTTGCAATAAGTTCTGTCCGTAGGACGAACGATATTTCATTCGACCTATAGTTTTGATCAATTCTGGATGCAATCCATGAATACCCAAGTCTATTGCGGTTCGTTTCCCTATCTGGGCGATTTCTTCTTCAATTTGACGTTTCGTCTTCTCTACCACCTCTTCTACACGAGCAGGATGGATGCGGCCATCACTAACTAGTTTATGTAACGATAGACGTGCGATCTCCCTGCGAACTGGATCAAAACAGCTTAATAGAATAGCTTCAGGCGTATCATCTACTACGATTTCCACACCAGTTGCAGCTTCTATAGCACGAATATTACGCCCCTCACGACCGATGATTTTTCCTTTAATATCATCGTTTTCAATATTGAATACAGATACTGAGTTCTCAATAGCACTTTCTGCGGCAACGCGCTGAATAGATTGAATCACCACTTTTTTCGCCTCTTGTGACGCTGTAAGTTTCGCTTCTTCGAGGGTAGTTTGAATGTAGGCTTGAGCGTCAAGCTTGGCCTTGTCTTTCAGAGCTTGGATCATTTGCTCTTTAGCTTCTTCCTCTGTCATTCCCGTCAATGCCTCTAGATCAGCAATGTGCTTTTCTTTAAGATTATCAAGTTCACGACTTTTAGCGTTTAGAGAATCTTGCTTATTGGCGATTTTCTCCTTTTCACGCTCCAGATCACGGTGATCACGCTGGTAATCTTGAATGCTCTTTTTCAAGCGTTCATCTTTCTCTCGGAAGGAATTCTGACGTTCCGCCAATTTCTGATCACGCTTTATGACAGCACGTTCATGCTCTTCTTTAAGGTTTAAGAAACGTTCTTTTGCTTCTAGGATTCTATCCTTCTTAATTTGTTCTGCTTCTTTTTTCGACTCTGCCATTAACAACACTCCTTTTTTCTTGAGCGTGTTTTGCCAGAGTACAAATCCGCCACCTAAACCGGCAACAAGAGATATAATAGCAGCAATAATAGTTATGACCATTTCTTTATGGTTTATAAATTCTTAAAAAAACCCATACCTACTGCGCATGTTGTCTAAACTCCTAATAATCAGGATCTGTACCTTCTACAACGTCTTGACCTTCCACTGGAGTAAACTCCCTTTCACAAGGTGCGGCCTGCTCGTAACGCTGTAAGACAGGCTCATAACAACGTGCTCGTTGAGTTCAGCAAATTAAACAGCAAGTATGGGAAACTTATTAGTCCTGTAGTGCTGCGTCTAAAGCAGCTTCCACATCGACAAGCACTTTGCTCGTCTGAGACTGAACGTCATGAGATTGTTTCGTAGCCAATTCAGCTTTTGAAGCCAATTGAAGGGCACACATGCTGAGTACATCTTGTTTATCCTGCACCGCATAGCGGGTTTCAAAACGTGTTACAGCATTATTTATGGTTTTCACAGCAGCTCTAATCTGACCCTCTTCTTCCTTTTTAATAGTCAAAGGATAGGCCCTGTTTGCTATGGTAACTTTTATTTTTAGTGTGTTCTCGCTCACGAGATTATGCACTTAACAATTTCATACAACGGTCAATTTCCCGTATCAACTCCGCAATTTTCTCCTCACTGTAAGTGTCCCTTGTGGGCGAACCACTCTGAACAGTCAATGCAAGATTGCGTTGTTGCAACTGATTGTTAAAATCCGAATGTTCAACCTGCATGGCGCCTAAGGTTTCCTGCAAATGAACAATCTGATCTTCTAGTTCTCTAACCTTATCTCTCAAGCTTGTATTGATGTTGGCCACTTTCGAGGCCTTCTCCACCACACGCTGCATTTGAGAAGTTAAGTCAGATGACATAGATTTCAGTTTAGACCAAAGATACCATATTGTAGCTTTGCATGATGAAGAAAATTTTTGCTCTCCTTGGTTTTTTGTTAACTAGTATCCTTTTACCAGGACAAAACCTACTGCTTTCCAGTCCTTTAGAGATTCCTTTGGTCCTCAGCGGCACCTTTGCTGAGCTACGATCAAACCACTTCCACGGGGGAATTGACATCAAAACTCAAGGAAGAAGTGGATTAAAAGTACGTGCGGTGGCTGCTGGCTATGTGAGTAGAATTTCGATCAGCCCTTATGGCTATGGAAATGCGCTATATATCAAGCATCCAGAAGGATATACCTCTGTTTATGGACATCTTAATGGGTTTTCGACAGAAATTGAGCGATGGGTGGAAGAGCAGTTGAGGGACAGAAGTAAGAATAATGGGAATTTATATCCCTCCAAAGAAAGCTTTGTGGTTCAGCGCGAAGATTTTATCGCGTTTTCTGGCAATACAGGAGGCTCTATGGGTCCGCACCTACATTTTGAGATAAGAGATTCGCGAACAGAAGAGCCCTTAAATCCTCTTGAGTTCGGTCTAACCGTTTTAGATTCACGGCCTCCTTCTCTGAGGGGGCTCATGTGGGTGACTCAAGATTTCACAGACCGCGGGAATTTTAAAGATGGGGACACACTTGACCTACGAGCCCTTAATATTGGAGTTCCCATTGGGATCAACCTTTACACGACGGACAAGCAGGATGGTGCAAACAATAATAATGGCGTGTACAAAATCTTAAGCTCCGTGAATAATGACGCTGTTTTTAGTGCGGAATATCGAAGAATAAATTTCTCTACGAGCCGGTTCATTAATGCGCATTTTGATTACCAGCAGTATTATGCGAGTGGAGCAAGATGGACTAGGTTGTATGAGTTAGACAATAATCCACTGAAAATCAGTAGTACAGAAGAGACTATATTCCCAGAATTTAGATCTTCAAAAGGCTGGATAACAGTGGCTAAAGACAGCTTAGTTAATGTAACAATTCTAGTTACTGACCATGCAGGAAATAAAAGTAACACCTCTTTTTACATCCTAGGATCACCTATGGATAGTACCTTCAGAACAGGACTTTCTTGGGACCAAATGCATACCCTTAAGGAGGATAAAATACGGGTAAGTATTCCTTCGGGAGCGATGTATAGAAATACCAATTTTAAATTGGTGAAAAAGGGTCAAGGAAAATATTTAATAGGCGGTGGAGATGTGCCATTACAAAAAAGTATTGAGGTGACTTGGAAACTAGATTCTATTCAAAAAGGTGGTTTTGGATGGTTCGCATGGGTCGAAGCAGAAAGCAGAAAGCAGCGTGCGGAAATAGCTAAAAGGACAGGTGATGTACTTACTTTCTCTACGCGAAACACAGGGACGTACTATTTAGACCAAGACCTCATAGATCCGTCTGTGAGCTTGGCACAACAGGATCCTGTTTCTCGATCTGGTAGCCAATTCAAAGAAATAAGAATAAAAGCGGAAGATGATAAGACGGGTATTGATCGTTACAGTGCTAGGATTGACGGCAAGTTTGCTAGGATTGACTTTGACTATAAACACAATTTGTTAAAAGTGATTATACCCAAGGAAATAAGCGTAGGAAGCCATAATTTGCGTGTAGTAGTTATAGACGGTGTAGGAAACACCACCACGAAGGAATACAACATAACTTTATGAGATTGATTAAACTCTTATTCGCAGTATTTGTTTTTACCACATGCGCTAAAGCACAGCTGGTTAAAGACCCAGTTCAGCTGCATGGTATCGTAGTTAGCAATGACAGCTTGATCCAATTACTGCCTAACGTGCAAATATTGGTAAAGAGTCGCGGCCAGATGTCAGCAACTAATAACGATGGTTTCTTTTCATTAGTTGCTATGCCTGGAGATACTATATATTTTCAGCACATTGGCTTTAAGGTTCAGAAATTTTGGGTACCTGACACCCTAGATGGAGATGCTTTTTTATCACGGATTATCTTAGAATGGGATACAGAACTGCTTGATCCTGTGATCGTTTATCCTTGGCCTTCTAGAGAAAATTTCAAAGAAGAGTTTCTAGCAATGGAAGTCAAAACAACAGAAATGGACATTGCACAGCGTAATTTAGCCATGGACGAATTGAGGGCTCGTGCACTGGCGATGGGTTACGATGCTACTGAGATGCAAGACTATATCATCTCCATGCAAAATCAGCAGCTGTACAATCAAGGACGAATCTATGGCAGCGGGCCAGGTGCGTCCGGTGCATCGGCCATACTTGGTGCTCTATCCAATCCTTTCGCATGGACCCAACTCTTTCAAAGCCTCAAGCGATAACGATGTTTTATACTCGCTTCGCACTGCTGGCAAGTCTTTTTGTAGGCACTGTTTGTTATGGACAAATCGCTGACTCCACACTGTTAGACGAAGTTGAGGTAAGTCAACTACGCGGTGCTGATGAGAGAATAAAAGTCAAAGGAAAAGATCTGAAATTTACGACTGGAGCTGAAGGTGGTATTGAAGGTGTGGTCAAAACCTTTGCAGGGGTGAGCAGTAGAAATGAAATGAGCTCCCAGTATAATGTACGTGGAGGTAATTTTGATGAAAACCTTGTTTACATCAATGGATTTGAGGTTTTCCGACCTTTTCTTGCCAGATCAGGACAACAAGAAGGCATGAGCATTATCCACCCGCACCTAGTCGGGAACATTCTATTCAGTGCCGGTGGGTATAGCGCAGAATATGGTGATAAGCTAAGTTCTGTACTGGATGTGCGATACAAACGAGGAGAACAGGAGCTAGATACTAAAATGGAAGCATCCCTTACCGGAGTAAGTTTCTCTTCGATAAAAGCAGGTAAACATTGGGAGGTACTTACGGGATTGCGCTATCGTAATAATGCACTACTCTTAAATGCCACAGATATTCAAAGTGATTACAGGCCTGTAAATATGGATGCTCAAATTCTGATGCGTAGATCGTATAGTGAAAAGTGGAGTGTCGAGATTTTCGGACATTTCGCACACAACAGAATGAACCAAATACCGCAGAACAGAAAAACGAGTTTCGGCTCGTTACAAGAAGCTCTTCAACTTACAGTCTATTTCGATGGACAGGAAAAATTTGGATATGACACTCAATTCATGGCCGCTAGGCTTAACCAAAGGCTCAATAATGCGAGTAATGGATATCGTTCTTTTAGCACTACAGCCTTCCATACTACGGAAAAAGAAATCACGGATGTTATCGGGTATTATAGACTGAGTGAACTCAATAATGATCTTGGTAGTGATGACTTTGGAGAAATCGCTCAAGTCAGAGGTGTCGGAGGTTTTCAGGATTTTAGAAGAAACTTCTTAGATGCCTATATCATTAACCTGAACTATAACGAGGGCCGTTTTTATGGTAAGAACAACCTCAAATGGGGAGCCACTGTCCAAGGTGAGGACATTTATGACCGTTATAAGGAATGGCAACGTATCGACAGTGCAGGATATAGCTTGCCCTACAATCAAAGTACTCTAGACAGTGTTTCTAACGGAAGATTGTACAGTACACCCTATAAAGAGTTGGAACTTTACAGCCACGTTTCATCTAGTCAAACCTTGAAGAACTACAGGGCAAAAGCCTTCGTGAATTTCAAAGGGAAAAAGGCCATAGCAAATGGAGAATTGACCTATACCATTGGAACGAGAATACAGTATTCTGTGCTGAATGAAGAAGTTAGGATCAGCCCTAGATTACGCGTGCTCTACCAGCCTTTAGCGGCTAAAAGGTCTTATACGTTCGCTGCTGGGCTCTATGACCAATATCCTTTTTACAGAGAAATGAGACGCAAAGATGGAACCTTAAACACCGGTGTAAAAAGTCAAAATGCATTACATGTTACTGCTCGGTCAGACAAAGAATTTGAGATGTGGGGACGTCCATTTGTCTGGTCATTAGAGGGTTATTTCAAGAGTCTGAGCCGAGTAAATTTATATGACGTAGAAAATGTACGCATTAGATACAGTGCTCAAAATGATGCCCAAGCAAGAGTCTATGGGTTTGATAGTCGTATCAATGGTGAATTTGTGCAAGGAACAGACAGCTGGTTTACTTTTAGTCTATTTAATGCGCAAGAAAGAATTTTAGATAATGAAGACTGGTTTGCGAGACCATCAGATACTCGTTATAATTTTGCAGTGTACTTTCAAGATTACTTGCCGAAAGATCCAAGTGTAAGAATGAGTTTAACCCTCATGGTTAGTGGAGGATTTCCCTTTGGACCTGATGGCACTGGAGATGGAATAGCGTTACCTGAACAGCGTGTTTTTCGAGCACCACCATATCGCAGGGCAGATATAGGGTTTATTAAAGTGATGAAGGGGAAATGGACGGAACAGTTTGATGAAATATGGATCAGTGTTGAGGTTTTCAACCTTCTACAAGCGAGAAATACAGTGAGTTATTTATGGGTCAGAGATATTAGCGCCAAGGGGCAATATGCTGTACCAAATTACATGACCAATCGATTGGTTAATCTAAAAATGCACGTAGACTTTTAATTATGAGAATTGTTGAAACCTGGAGTACCAAGCAGTTTAAAACGACCATCTATGCTATGGAGCGCTGGCACTATGTAGAATTCGAAGCGGGGCCCATGAAGCAAGGCTTTAAATTTATGAAAGACACCCACCCTGCTCCTGCAGATGTTAAAAGCGCACTAACCGCTGAATTCCTTGATGGCGTCTATACCATTTTCAACCAGATGTATGTAAACTTTAAAGATCATATCGGAAAATAGACAAGTGCTGATGCGTGAGACCTTTTACTTGGATAAAAGTTCTATAAAGTCCGATTCAATTGATTTTCCTTTATCCTGGTTGTACCAATCTTGAGCAAAAAGGGTCCATTCTTTGTAGTCAAAAGATGCTTTAGACTTCCACTCAGCAAGGTGGGCGACAAGCGCAGAAGGTCGGGGACCGTATGTTCCTAGAACCATTCCATCTGCAGATATTCTAACCAACTTAGGAATAGAACGTCCACCATTCGTTAAAAATTCATCCATCAGTGTTGGGTGCTCATCGCGCATGATAATCCTCAATGGAACCTTAGCATGTTTTGACCATTGATGTACAAATGGAAGCATATGGGCGGCATCTCCACACCACGTCTCGCTAAATACGAGCCATTGCTCTCCTGGAGATACAAGAGATGTTATCTCGTCTAAATATTCCTGCTCCGATTTATAGAGTTTCTCCCACCTTCTCAATCGCGCTGCCCCTAGCTTTGTATACCCCACGTAAGATTCCTTTTGCTCGCCAGAGGTCTTGCCTTGTTTTGCGTAAGCCTTGTTTAACTCACTATACTGATCATAGGTCATACCTATTGCGAGTATCAAATTTAACGTGTTTTTCAGTTCGAGAACAGTCATCTTAAAAGAGATTTATGAGGTCTTTGTGACCAGCTTCAATGCTGGGCGTTCAATACACAAATGAGATAGTACTCCAACAACCACGGATAGGAAGAGGAAGCAAAGAAGTTGCGCTAGTGGATGTATTTCCAGGGTCTTCACCCACATCAAAACGGGTATGTGTAATAAGTAAAGAGAATAAGAAATGGCACCTATAAAACGAAAGGGTGTCCAAGATAAAAAGGCACCCCACCAATCTTCTTTTTTAGATGCCAGTAAGAGTATTCCCCATAGCAAAGCCGCAGGCAAGTAGACTGATGGGTGAGTGAAATTGGTCGCTAATTGGCCCCAAATGACAAAAACTACCAGTGCCGCCGCCGCAAAGAATTTTGAAAACGAATGAGACAAGAGTATTTTAAAACTCCTGGGGGATTGGATCTCGAAAAAAGCCAGCCCCGTTCCTATTAAGAATATCGATAAATACCTCAGCGTACTGAATCTAGGCAAGTCAAACTGAAGATTGCATATTATGGCAGCCAAAATACCACAGGATATAGCCATATAGACTGCCACTTTATTCCACTTGAAGAACTTTGCAAAAACAAAAATAAGCAATGGGCTAAGCAGGTAATACCTAAACTCGGTTGAAATAGACCAGAATATATGATCGCCCCTGCGCAATGTCACGTGTTCCCAGATCTCTTTAAGATCATCTATGACGACGTTTAAACCCATTTCGTTGGCGAACCTGAATACGAATAACGCCATAACAAAGGGAGGGAAAATTCTAAGTACCCTGCGCAGAATATAATAGCGCCAGTAACCTAGATTGCTTCTACCCTGTATCCAAACGGATATTATTTGCTTATCCAATAAGTAGGCAGAAATCAGAAAGAATAAATAAACACCCAGTTTACCCCGCGCTAAAAAACCATCTGCAATCCATGGAGCTAGTCCTTGGTTTGCGGCATGACCAATAAGTACCAAGAGAACAGCCCAACCTCGCAAACCATCTAAAGCCTTATGGTGGTCTTTGCGTTGATCATGAGGAAAGAAAATACCCTTGAATGACATCCTTACTTCTTAAAATTCATTAATATATAAGTACGTTATTTTTCAAATTCTCTTAGTGCATCCTTAATAATTGATAGAGCAGCCATAAGCTGATCACTTGTAATAATCAATGGCGGCGCAAATCGGATAATATTTCCATGTGTTGGCTTTGCTAAAAGACCCTTGGATGCCATTAACTTACATATGTTTAGAGCTGTCTCGCTTTCCTCTGAATCATTAATGACGATAGCGTTTAATAATCCCTTGCCTCTGACTAATTTGGCTATACTACTAGTTTTAGCATATTCATTAATTTCATTTCTAAACATTTCGCCTAAAAGCTCTGCATTTTCGACTAATCCTTCTGCTTTTACGACTTCTAAAGCGGCAATTGCAACTTTACATCCTAGAGGATTACCACCAAATGTAGACCCGTGTTCACCTGGTTTAATAGTAAGCATTACTTCATTTGATGCTAACACAGCTGAAACGGGGAAAACACCGCCCGAAAGGGCCTTGCCTAAAATAAGTACATCAGGCTTAAAGCCGTGATGATCGCAACATAACATCTTTCCTGTTCTGCCAATACCTGTCTGAACTTCATCAGCAATAAATAAGACATTATTCTCCTTACACAAGTTGAATGCCGTCAAAAGATAATCATCATCTGGAACTACAACACCAGCTTCGCCTTGTATAGGTTCAACCATGAAGCCTGCTACGTTAGGATCAGATAAAGCAATTTTTAATGCATTAATATCATTGTATGGGATTAACTCGAAACCTGGCATAAAAGGACCGAAACCATTAGTGCTTGACGGATCTGTAGAAGAAGATATGGCACCTAAAGTTCTACCCCAAAAATTTCCCTCTACAAAAATAATTTTAGCACAATTACTAGGGATTTTCTTAACTTCATAACCCCACTTTCTTGCTAATTTAACCGCTGTTTCGCCTCCTTCTACCCCTGTATTCATAGGAAGAACTTTATCATACCCGAAAAAAGATGTTATAAACTTCTCATACTCTCCAAGTACATCATTGTGAAACGCTCTGGAGGTTAATGTTAATTTCGTAGACTGGTCTATTAGAGCTTTAATGATTTTCGGGTGACAATGACCCTGATTCACAGCACTGTAGGCAGATAAGAAATCGTAATATCGTTTTCCTTCTACGTCCCATAAGTATACTCCTTCTCCTCTCTCCAAAACAACAGGTAATGGATGGTAATTGTGAGCACCGTAGCGTTCTTCTAATTGCATTATGGATTCTGAAGTTGGTGTCATTAGGCTATGCTTTTTCTGATTTCCACAAATATAGGTAGCATAATTCGTCATATATACTCTAAATCTCATAACTTCATGGTCTAAAATTATTTCGATGAAAAAATTATTACTTTCCTTGGGCGTAATGGTCTTAAGTACAGGTGCTGCCTTCGGTCAGTACTACCATACAGCTGCGGCTGGTGGCAATCCAAACAATGTAAATACAGAAGACACTGAGTACCCTGTGGGTAGTGGAATAGCTTCAGGTTGGACTTCTATTGTCGCCGCTGCGCAAACAGCAGGAACTTATTCCACGTCGCAAACTATCCCATTTACCTTTTCATTTAACGGTAATACAGCAACTACGTATCGTGTTTCCAATACAGGTATTCTAACATTCTCTCAAGCTACATCTCCTGCGAACCATAGTTCTGGAGCTGCTGTATCGATAGCGAGCAGTACGATTCCTGATTCATCTATTTGCATCCTAGGTATAAACGGTAGTGGTGCAAATGATCAGATTGCTCGTAAAACATTTGGAACTTCTCCTAACCGTCAAGAATGGGTGCATTTCGCATCGTACAGCGCTACAGGAACATCAGGGAGTCACTGGACTTACTGGTCTATAGTACTTGAAGAAGGATCTAATAACATTTATATTGTAGATCAGCGTGCTGCTGGTTGGGCCGGTACGGTAAACCTTGGTGTTCGTGCTAATAGTACTACGATGGACAGCATCATGGGTGTTGCAAGTGCGTCTACCAACCTTCCTGACCGCACGGATAACACGCACCAAACCTTTGTACAAGGTGTTCAGCCGGATTACGAGATGGCAGGTGCTTCTGTTAATCTAAACCCTTATTTAGCATTAACTGCCTCGCCTTTCTCTGTGAGTGCTGACTTTATAAATAATGGCGCAGCTACTATTACGAGTGCGACCTTAAACCTCAGTGTGAATGGTGGTACAGCCACTACTTCAGCGTTGACAGGTATCAGTGTTTCTTCTGGAGCAACAGGAACGTTGACGGCGACTTCAACGTGGAATCCATCGACTTCAGGTGTTTACAATGTGAAAGCTTGGTTGACCGGTCTTAATGGTAACAATGTTGATTCTAATAACTCCAATGACACTGCCATGACCTCTGTTCAAGTGGTACCAGCATTGACAACGAGATATCCTTTATACGAGACCTTTACCTCCTCTACATGTGGTCCTTGTACGCCGGCTAATACTCAAATGGAAACAGTTTTCGCAGCGAACCCAGGAGAATCAAACTCTATTAAATACCAGATGAGCTGGCCAGGAGCGGGCGATCCTTACTACTACAGCGAAGGTGGTGATCGTCGTACCTATTATGGCGTAAACTCAGTACCTCGTGTTGAAATCGATGGTGGCTGGGATCTTAACGGTAACAGTGTTACACAAACCGTTTTCGATCAATTTCAATCTAGCCCTGCGTTTGTTGAGATGACCGCTACCTATAGCCAATTCTCAAAAACTATAGAAACCAGCGTAAATATTACTCCATTAGCTGATGTAAACTCTAATAACCTTGCACTCTTTGCTGTAGTCTATTCTAAGGTAGATTATGCGAATGTTGGAACTAATGGTGAGACGGAATTCATTCATGTTGTAAAGAAAATGATGCCTAGCTCAAGTGGACAGTCTATTTCCTCATTGGTGGCTAATTCTTCAGTTTCTCAAACATTGAGTTATACATTTAATGGGAGTTACATTCTTCCAGCAAATGCTTCAAGCCCAGTGAATCTTTCAACAAACCATACCGTTGAAAGCTTCAGTAACTTAGGTGTTATTCTTTGGATCCAAGATCTAACGACTAAAGAGGTATTACAGAGTGTCGATGCTACTTATGCAATTGGGACCATTGAAAATGAATTGGCCGCAACTTTGAAAATTTACCCTAACCCAGCTACCGACCGCATTTTTGTTGAAGGTGAGTTTGAAGGTGTTGCTCAGGCAAAACTGATCAGCATGTTAGGTCAAGAAGTTGATGCTTATCAAGGAAGTTTCACTTCAGGAGAAACTCTTGAAATTTCCACTGGACATTTGGCCGCTGGAACCTACTTGCTTGTTGTAAGCAAAGACGGAACTACACACGCTGAACCAGTAGTGATTAAATAGTACTTACACAGCGAACTACTCGCATGTGATTACAAGGGCGGCCCATGGGCCGCCCTTGTTGATTTATAACTGCAGATTGTGGCTATTTTCAATCAGATTTTCCACAATTTTTAAATGTACTTTTACACCATGGGAAGAAAAACGAAACGTATTCCAAACCTTGAACAGGTGCTGCTTACCGATATAGGTAATAAAGGAAAAGCAGTAGGTCGACACAACGAACGAGTGGTCTTTGTTACTGGTGGGGTACCAGGTGATATTGTTGACATACAAGTCACAAAAAAACGTAGGTCATTCCTTGAAGGAAAGGTGGTGAACATCCACGAATACAGTATTGACAGGGTAGATCACCAGTGCGACTATTTTGGCGTATGTGGTGGATGTAAATGGCAAAACTTGTCTTATGACAAGCAGTTGGAATACAAGGAAAAAGAAGTCCGTGAAAATTTAAAGAAAATTGGCCATGTGATTCCTGGAACCTTCCATCCTATTATAGGAAGCAAAAAGCAGTATCTATACCGCAATAAATTAGAGTTCAGTTTTACGGATAACAAATGGTTGACCCAGGCTGAGCTTGAAAGCGAAGTGCAGTTCACAGAGCGCCGTGGTGCGGGATTCCACATTCCTGGATTTTGGGATAAGGTGCTAGATATAGACGAATGTCATTTGCAACCGGAACCTAGTAATGCGATTCGGAATTTTGTCAGAGACTGGGCTATTGAGCGTGATCTTCCGTTTTTTCATGCGCGCAGTCAAGAAGGATGGCTGCGTACCATGCTTATTAGGGTATCTAGTACCGGTGAAGTACTTGTGGTGATTCAGTTTAAGACAGAGTTAGAGAACGAGCGTATCGCCCTTATGGATGCCATGGCAGAAAAATTCCCAGAGATCACCTCGCTACAGTATGTGATCAATATGAAACAGAATGACACCATTTACGACCAAGACATTATTGCTTATAAGGGACAGGACTTCATAGAAGAAGCAATGCCTAAGTATAGTGGGGACGGTGAATTGAGGTTTAAAATTGGCCCAAAGAGTTTCTACCAGACTAATCCTGATCAAGCCTATGAACTTTACAAGGTTGCTCTAGACATGGCTAATATTCAGCCGGAAGAATTGGTTTTTGACTTGTATACTGGAACGGGAACGATTGCGCTATTTATGGCGGAAAAAGCACGTGAGGTAGTGGGGATTGAATTAATCCCAGAAGCTATAGAGGATGCTAAACTGAATGCTAAAAACAATGGGATAAAGAACGCAACTTTCTATGCCGGTGATATGAAGCATGTGTTTACAGAAGCTTTCGTTAAGAAGCATGGCAAACCTGACGTACTCATTACTGATCCACCACGTGATGGTATGCATGGAGATGTGGTTGCCTTGTTATTAGACCTTGAAGTACCACGTATGATATACGTAAGCTGTAATTCAGCTACCCAGGCAAGAGATCTTGGCCTGCTTAGTGAAAAGTACGAGGTCAAGCAGAGTACTGCTGTCGACATGTTCCCGCAAACCCACCATATAGAAAACGTTGTTGAACTGGTTCTAAAGGCGTAAATTCATACCATGAGCACAAAGACTACACAAATCCTGGATGCCCAGGAAATACAGCATAAAATCCAGCGACTCGCTTGGGAATTATACGACAGGCATAGCAAAGCTGATAAACTATATGTCGTGGGTATTCAAGAGAACGGATACTGGCTTGCAGAAAAATTGGTAGAAAAATTATCTGCCATCAGTTCTATTGAAGTGGAATTGGTCCCCTTAGTGATGCATAAAAAAGCACCGGTACTCAATGACATGCACATCTTACTTCCAGAACATGCAGAGATTGCTTTAGTAGATGACGTACTCAATAGTGGGCGTACCTTGTTATGGGCAGTAATCAAACTTATGGAATTTCGTCCGCAACAGCTTAGTACAACCGTTCTTGTAGACCGTAGCCATAAACGTTATCCGGTGAAAGCAGATCTGAAAGGAATCAGCTTGAGTACAACACTACAAGAAACTGTTCGTTTGAATATAGAGCATGGATTGGCGGTGAATGTCTGCTTGGTCTAAATTCTGCAGTAAAACAACACCATAAGTGCTTTAAAAACAAGACAGTACATCCCCTGCGGTGAGCTGGTCTCCTTTTATACGGTGCTTTGCAAGAGAATAATACGGTCTGCGCTCAAAAAGGTGTTTCGCAACGAACTCTGCGAGGTCATCTTGATTGTTTATCAGTGGTCTTTGTACATCATTTTTAAGCCTTTTGGCCAATTCCAATACACTTACATCTAAATAAATCGTGATCCCTGCATGGTTCAGTAGGTCCATATGGTCATAAAAAACGGGGGTTCCGCCACCCACTGCAAGCACACTGTCCTCGGGAATGTTTTCTAATAATGACTGCAACTGCTCATGTTCGAGTTTTCTAAACACTAATTCACCTTTTTTCTCGATGAAATCAGCAATAGAGGTACCTAAGGAATCCTCAATCTGCTGATCTAAATCATAAAACGGAATATTTTTCAGCTTAGAAACTGCCTTTCCTAGGCTCGTTTTACCCGATCCCATATAGCCTAAAAGTATGTATATCATGGACTTAATTCTGTTACTCAAAGATACACAGTAATAACGGCCATGAAGCCCACAGATAAGAATCTCGAATTTTTCTTCTCAAGCCTTGTGAAAAATAAATTCACACGTATATTTGCAGCCCGTAAAGCGGGAACAGGGCGATCTCTTAGCTCAGCTGGTAGAGCAATACACTTTTAATGTATGGGTCCAGGGTTCGAACCCCTGAGGGATCACTTTCAAAGCCTCATCTTTAATTAGATGGGGCTTTTATTTTACCTTTAATTTCTCTGCAAAATTCAGTATATATTTTAAAATCGGTTTGGTTTTTCATGTTACATTTGCAGCTTCATGCCCAGGTGGTGAAATTGGTAGACACGCTACCTTGAGGGGGTAGTGCGATTACTCGCGTGCAAGTTCGAATCTTGTTCTGGGCACCATTCATTTTCTTTATGTCTGTTATACCTTTAGGGTATGGCAGACACCCTCAAAAACACCTCTTCTTCTCATGAGCAGCTTTCATTCGTCCCACCAAAGGCAATGTCAGTCTATGCATCGTTTTCACAGTCCATTAGTACAGTATGGGCAGCGAAAATAGCTTGGAAGTGGTTCCTTACTCCTTATCCTTTTAAGATACCCAAGCGTGAACTCCCCTTTGAAGCAAGGTTTGGTACTCCCGAATTATTTACCCACGAAAACGGTTTAAAGTTTCCTGTGTACAGATTGGGTACTGGAACCAACCACTTATTGCTGGTACACGGTTGGGCTGGTCGTTTTAGCCAATTCCATATGCTCATAGATTTTATGGAGCAGAAGTATCCAGATCTTTTAAAAGAATACACCCTCACCGGTTTCAATGCCGTTGCCCATAGGGGAGCACAAGGAAAGCGTACCATGATGCCGGAAATCGGAACCTGCATCGCTCAGATTACTTCAAGATACGGTCCAGCAGACCTATTGATAGCCCACAGCATAGGCTGCAACGCTGCACTGCATGCCTCTGATCAAAGTGGTGCTGAAATCCATAGACAAGTCCTCATATCCCCTCCTGGGAGAATTTCAGATATGGTACGTATTTTTTGTAGCGCACTGGGGTTTAACGCGAAGGTCAAAGCAAGAATTGTGGCGAACCTGAAGCAGGATTTTGGTGAGGACTTTGATTCGTTTAGTGCGCCGGAATTGGCGCCTAAAAACAAGAAACCAACCCTAGTAATTCATGATACTGATGACCGTGACACTCCTATTGCACTGGGAAGAGAGGTTGGTCAAAACATGAACAATGGTACGTATATAGAAACTTCTGGACTAGGACACAGAAGGATACTACGAGATCCAAAACTTGCAGCGCAGATTTATACTTGGTGTTTTAACGAATCCGTATAGAACCAGTCTAGTAGTTTAGTGTTATAACCTTATGAAACAGAACATCTTATTACTACTTGCTTGCATTACGCTTTCCTGTGATGCTCAAATAACTCCCGTCGACATGTCTAAAGAAGAAAACCAATTCCCCATTACTAAAACCGACCAAGAATGGAAGTCTATGCTCACCCCGGAGGAATACTATGTTCTAAGGGAGAAAGGTACCGAAAGACCGTTCACAGGGACATACAATGTCCACTTTGAAGAAGGTATGTACAACTGTAGAGCTTGTGACGCACCACTGTTCTCCTCTGATTCAAAATTTGATGGACATTGCGGGTGGCCCTCTTTTGATGCCGGTATAGCCTCTGGAGCGGTTGTTGAGAAGCAGGATAAAACCCTCGGTATGTCACGTACTGAAATCCTTTGTGGTGGATGTGGCGGTCATTTAGGGCATGTCTTTAATGACGGACCCACAACTACAGGGCTGCGTTATTGTGTAAATAGCTTGAGTATTTCATTTGACGAAGACATTAAAAAGGACAGCGAGTAATTATTGTTGTATTATTAAGTCATGAATGCGTCCCGATTCTTACTACTTACCTCCACCCTACTAGTCACCTTTTCCTGTGATCCCTTAGCAGGCTATGACGAGCATGAATGTTACTGTGGCGTGGTTTCGAACCGTGCTGAAATCATACTACCTAACTCTAATACCTCTAACAATCAATACATTATAACGGCGCAAAATAATTGCAGCGGTAACGTACAAAATCTGGAGGTGATCAGGGCTCTTTACAAACAAACGGAAATAGGAGACACTACGTGCTTCGGTGTTTATTGGTGAGGCCATATAATACCTATAAATTTTAATAAAGTAGTTGCGAAATTCAATTACAGGTCTATATTTGCACCCGCTAAGGGCAATTAGCTCAGTTGGTTCAGAGCACCTGCCTTACAAGCAGGGGGTCGGGGGTTCGAATCCCTCATTGCCCACCACAGAAAAACCTATTTTCTATAAGGCTTCCAAGAGATTGGAGGCCTTTTTTTATGCGCTTTGTTTTTGTTTGCTTACATGTAGAAGACCCCAGTAATGGGACATAGTGATATGAAAGTATCGTTAACCTATCTCGGAGGCTTAGA
>Ga0209815_1000340_pt1 | contig 34833 bp, 29 predicted proteins | sample CoawatmetaG00DNA_FD_187507 | JGI IMG/M metagenome (GOLD analysis project Ga0209815, IMG submission 187507) | Marine microbial communities from the West Antarctic Peninsula - Coastal water metaG002-DNA (SPAdes) (version 2) | ecosystem: Environmental > Aquatic > Marine > Coastal ...
GTGAGCCAGATGATAAACAGATTGCGATTAAGCCAAAAGATGCAAGTAAAGTAATATCAAGACCAACAGATAATAAGAATAAAAAGAAAGACAAGATGGAGATGTGGTACTACAACCATGTTGTTGAGTACTCTCCAGGCAAGACTTATTTAAAAACAGAAATTACTTTCATTAATGATAGGTGCAGAAGTATTAGTTTCTTTAATCAATAAAATTCTTACGCAAAAAAAAACCACCCTAAGGTGGTTTTTTTACATCTATATTAAATTTAGCCTAATTTTCCAGCCAACATTTCGGAAATCTTAGCCATTATTGCACCACCAACAAATGAAAGTGCCATTAAAATGAATGGATGACCCATACTGAACTCGATAATAGTTCCTCCGTCAGACGCCAGAACAGCCTCAAGTGCAATTAATTCAGTTAGAAGCCAACCAAAGGTGGCAGCATAACCAAGCACATTTGCAGGTATATTATTAAGTTTAGGTACAGCTGTAAGGATATAAACAGTGATACCCACAGCAATTGGCGCAGCAAACGTACCTAGATAATCATCAGTTAGAGCTAAAATCCAAACAGCGACGATAGCCATTGCCGAACCAAAGATCGTTGCCGCGATAGTTTTTCCAAGTGCATCTTTACCAACAGTAAAATAAGCACCCCAAGCGATAAAACCTGCCCAAACTAATACAAATGGTGCCAATGCTGTCGACAATGCCAAATAAGTCCAAAGAACCGCTACTAAAGCAATACTAACTCCTAGTGCATTTTTCATAATTAAATTCCTCCTGTTGAATTTAAAATTTACTTAATCATAAATTTTTTAATTAAAATACTACTTATCAATTATTAAAATTTAGAATATTAAGATTAAATTAAAATAACTTAACTAGATATTACACATCGCAATCAGGTTGTCAAACAACAAGCTTGATTTGATTTTAAAGTAAAATCACAATTTTCCATTAAAAATAAACTTGCTATTAGATTAAAAATTATTGTATTGTTATTGAATAATAGTAATTTTATTAATAGTTGGAGATCGCTAAATATGGACGATACAACAAATAAAGGAATTCAAACATTTCATGGAGGCTGTCCTCATGATTGTCCTGATACTTGTTCCATGGTTTATGAGGTTGAAGATGGAAAGTTAAAGGGAGTTACAGGGAACAAAGATCATCCAATGACTCGAGGTGGTTTATGTGTCAAATTAAAAGATTACGAAAAGCGTCATTATCATCCAGATAGATTGTTATATCCAATGAAAAGGGTAGGTCCAAAAGGTGAGAAAAAATTTGAGAGAATTTCATGGGATGAGGCATTAACGACAATTGTAGATAAGTGGCAAAAGATTATCGAGGAAGATGGCCCTCAAGCAATTATGCCAAATAGTTATCTTGGTAACCAAGGTTTGGTTCATGGCCTTAATGGTGGAGATGCTTTCTTTGCTCGCTTGGGAGCAACTGTCACTGAAAGAACATTTTGTGGGGAAGGGTCTGCAACAGCATGGCTACTAACCCTTGGTCCTACTGCGGGAGTAGATCCTGAAAGTTTTATACATGCCAAATATATCATTGTGTGGGCATGCAACTCAGTCAGTACTAACTTACATCACTGGCATATTATTAAAGAAGCGCAAAAGAAAGGTGCCAAGGTGGTGGTTATTGATCCTTATGCATCAAGAACAGCTAAAGAGGCGGACTGGCATATTTGCCCTAAACCAGGCACAGATGGTGCGTTAGCTATGGCTATGATGAATGTGATCATTGGTGAAGGTCTAGTTGATCAGGATTATGTTGATAATTATACGGTTGGTTTTTCGGAGCTTGCTGAAAAGGCAAAAGAAAGAACACCGGAATGGGCAGCTGAAATTACCGGAATATCTGCTGACGATATACGCAAATTTTCAAGAGAATATGCTACTTCACAACCTTCAGCTATTAGAGTGGGTGTAGCCCTGGAAAAAAGCTGGGGCGGGAGTCAGGCAATCAGAGCAGTTGCATCACTTCCTGCATTAACTGGTGCATGGCGTCATGTAGGAGGAGGTATCCTACAATTCCCAGTATGGGAACACCCTTACAAATTTGATGTTATCTGCAGACCTGACCTTATTCCAGAAGGAACACAGGTCGTGAATAATCTTCAATTAGGAAGGGTGTTAACAGGCGAGCAAAAACTTAAGACGCCTATTAAGTCAATGATGTGTTGGAACACCAATCCTGTAACTCAATCAACTGAAACTGACAAGATAATAAAAGGCTTAAGTCGTGAGGATTTATTTTTAGTATCTGCTGATCATTTTATTTCAGATACGGCTGCTTATGCTGATATCTTACTTCCGGCATCAATGGGCGCTGAAATGGAAGATATGATTTTATCTTGGGGTCATTTGTACCTCACTTATAATTCAAAATGTGTCGAGTCACCAGGAGAGGCTATCCCTAACAATGAAATCTTTAGAAGGCTTGCAAAGCGTCTTGGATTTGAAGAGGATAATTTCAAATGGAACGACACAGAGTGCTTAGAAAATTATGTTGATTGGGATTCACCTGCATGCGAAGGCATTGATTTGGCTTATATGAAAAAGCATGGCTATGCACGACTTAATGTAGGTACAAAAGACAACCGCGTACCTCATAAGGAAGGCAATTTCCCCACCCCATCAGGGAAATGTGAGTTCAGATTGGTTGGAGCTAAAAATTTTGTAGCTGGGCCATTTAGACAAATGTATGACGGCTTTCAGCCTGGTCAAGATATTCCGGAACTACCTGATTATGTTGCATCCAAGGAAACGGCATCTAGTAATCCAGAATTATTTAAAAAATTTCCATTGAACATTTTAGCGCCAAAAAGTCATGGCTTTATCAATTCATGCTATGCAAATATAGATAATAAGCTGAAAGGTCAGGGGGAGCAGTTTGTACTCATCAACCAAGTGGATGCAATGGATCGTGGTATCCAAGAGGGCAAAATGATAAGAATATTTAATGACAGGGGATCGTTTGATGCATTGGCTAAAATAACCTCGGATGTTAGCAAGGGAATTGTGGTTACAACTCTAGGATATTGGAGACAGTTAAACAATGGTACTGTGAACTCAGTTAGCTCAAGCGCTTTTGGTGATATGGGTAATGCTCAAACATCACATGATTGCTTAGTCGAAGCAAGGACAATATAAATAGACGCCAAGACAAGTATTTCCAATCAAATAGAGTTAATTAATAACTCCTACGAAAAATATACAAAAAAAACATTACCTTTAAAGGGCTCAGGCACCCTAGTTAAGTCCTTTAACCAGTGTACCTTTCCTATCGTAAGCCATGACGCCAATGGTTTTTTTAATTATTTGAATAATGCAGCTTTATCTATTTTTAAGGTTAGCCTGGAACAAGTTATAGGTAAGCCGACCACTATTACAGCACCAGAATCTGAACAAAAAGAAAGAAATGAATTATTAAATCAAGTAGACTCTCATGGCTTTATTCAAAATTATAAAGGCATTCGTGTTGCTTCAGATGGAAAGTTATTTCAGATTGAAAATGCAACAATTTGGAATGTTGTTGACGGAAAATCACAAAAAATTGGACAAGCTGTCATCATATACAGATCAAAAATGCTATGAAAAAAAATTCTCCAGCTAAAGTTTTGTTTGCAAGTTTGGCAGGCACAACTATTGAGTTCTTTGATTTTTATATTTACGCAAACGCAGCTGTCCTTGTATTCCCCTCGCTATTTTTTGCTGCATCGACACAATCAACAGAAATGCTGCAATCACTTGCTACTTTTGCCGTTGCTTTTTTTGCTAGGCCCTTAGGGTCTGCGTTTTTTGGACACTTTGGTGATCGTATCGGCAGAAAAACAACATTGGTCGCAGCGTTGCTAACTATGGGTGTTTCAACTGTAGCGATTGGCTTACTGCCGACTTATCAGTCTATTGGTATTTTTGCACCTATACTTTTGGTTATTTGCCGATTTGGCCAAGGTTTTGGACTTGGTGGGGAGTGGGGCGGTGCCGTTTTGTTGGCTGTTGAGAATGCACCTCCTGAAAAAAAAGCTTGGTATGGTATGTTTCCTCAATTGGGAGCTCCAATTGGCTTGATTCTTTCTGGTGGTATTTTCTTATACTTATCAAGCACAATGACAGAAGCAGAATTCTTTGATTATGGCTGGAGAATACCGTTTCTTTTAAGCTCTGTACTTATTTTAATAGGTCTTTATGTGAGGTTAACAATTCTCGAAACACCTGAATTTTTAAAGAACCAAAAGAATAAAAAAACCTTAGCTGTACCATTTATCGAAGTATTTAAGAATCATAGAACACCCATGATTCTCGGAACATTTATCGCATTGGCAACGTTTGTTCTTTTTTACTTAATGACTGTCTATATTGCGAGTTGGGCGATTACAGATTTAAATATTAATCGTGAAGATTTTTTAGGGAATCAAATTGAATCTGTTCTTTTCTTTGCTGCATTTATTCCTATTTCAGCTGTTCTTGCTGATCGTTATGGAAGAAAGTTAATTTTAATTGTAGCGTCACTAGGTATTATTTTATTCGGATTGGTGCTTGGCCCATTGCTAAATATCAGCCTTCTTTTTACACTCTCGATTGGTATGGCTCTAATGGGTTTTACCTACGGCCCCTTAGGAACGATGCTATCAGAACTGTATCCAACGAATGTAAGATATACGGGGTCTTCTTTGTCATTTAATTTTGCCGGCATTTTAGGAGCCTCATTTGCACCTTTTATCGCACTCTGGCTATCGAGTAATTTCGGTGTACATTACGTAGGTTATTATTTAGCGCTTGCAGCTATAATATCTTTAATAGCCTCATACCTTTCTTCAAAAGCTAAGTAGAATATATGCATAAATTTCTTGAGTTTTATGAGTACGTATTAAAACTAGCGAGCCATGCAAAGGCTAAATATTATTTATTTTTTCTGAGTGTCGCAGAGTCATCTTTTTTCCCAATCCCTCCAGATGTAATGTTATTACCCATGTGCTTATCAAATCCAACAAAAGCCTGGAGATTTGCACTTATTACGACAGTTGGTTCCGTTTTAGGAGGAATCATTGGTTACCTTATAGGTATTTATGCATTTGGACTTATTGAGCCTTATTTATATGATTGGGGGTATATGCCAGCCTACGAAAGGGCAGTATTGTGGTTTAAGGAATGGGGTTTCTGGGCTATATTTATTGCTGGATTTTCACCTATTCCTTATAAGGTTTTTACGATTGCAGGTGGGGCTCTGGTAATGCCAATCCTGCCGTTTATTTTGGCTTCAATTATAGGGAGAGGCGCTAGGTTTTACTTAGTTGCATTATTTGTCATTTTGTTTGGAAAGCAGGCAGATGAATTAATCAGAAAGCACATGGGTAAACTTGTTTGGGGTGTGGTTTTATTAATTACCCTTTTTCTATTTTTATTTAAGCTATAAAATTGTTGTTTTGAACCATTAAGTGTAGGATTCAATATTAATTTTGTCTCGGATTTGACATGAAAATCTCTAAAGTTACGATTACTTTTTTATTGCCTCTTTGTTTATTTTTAGGTGGATGTGAATCAATCAAAAATATCACTGATCCGCTTGCCGATGATAAAGAAGAAAATAAAGATGTGAAAAATGAAACCAATAAAACCAATGAGGCTAGTGCAGGTAAAGCAGGTCAAATAAATTTATATTTTGTTAGACCTGCTGATATCCTAACGATTGGACAGGATGTGGAGCTATATGTTGATGATGATGAAATAGGAGAGCTATCTTACAACACTAAATTCCAAACCACATTAAAGCCAGGGATTTATGAATTATCTACAAAAGTAGGGTGGAGTTTAAGTTTACCTGTAACTGGCTTAGGTGGTGCTTGTAAATTTGAAGGTGATTTTAAGTTTACTGAAGAAAATTATTATTTTAAGATTGTTTTTGATCCCGGGCTACTATGTGGGGAGCATGAAATTATCGGAATTTTAGAGTCTGAGTATTCAGATCTCGCAGCAGATATCGAATAATATTGGTAGGGGATGCGAGGTTCGAACTCGCGACAAATTGATTAAGAGTCAACTGCTCTACCAACTGAGCTAATCCCCCAAATTATTATTAACAAACTAACCAAGACAATGAGTGTAATCGATTTTACTAAAGCTAGGACTTTTATTGCGAGGAGGTAATTAAAACATCAAGAATTTGCGTGACTGATTGAGAAATGTTGTCAGCAACATAACCACCTTCGAGCATATACAGAGTGCGGCCTTTTGCATATTTATCTGATATTTTTTGTAAGATTTCAGCCACTTGTTTATACCCTTCATTCGTGAAGCTTAGTTGACCTAATAGATCACCCTCATGAGCATCAAATCCTGCAGAGACCAAAACAAATTCTGGTTTAAATTTAGCCATTGCTGGTTTCAATTTTAAATTAAATGAATCAATTAGCTCTTTATTCCCGCTTCCTTTTGGAAGGTCAATATTTAATGTATACCCCTTACCTATACCTTCTCCTATTTCATCAGGTCTTCCACTTTGAGGGTAAAAAGGGTGTTGATGAACGCTAAAGTAAAAAACACTATTATCCTCATAAAAGATGTCTTGCGTTCCATTGCCATGATGCACATCAAAATCGACAATCAAAATTCTTTTTAATCCATATTTTTTTTGTAAGTACCTTGCGACAACAGCAACACTGTTATAAACACAAAAACCCATTCCCATTGAAGCAGTTGCATGATGCCCTGGAGGTCTTACTAAGGCAAATGCAGATGATAGGTCACCTGCCATTATTTGATCAACGGCCTCTAATCCTGCGCCTACAGCTAATTTAGCTACAAGGTTGGTATGTTTAGAAATAGGGGTGTCCCCCGTACTTAAATAAGCTCTATTATTTTTTAATTGTGAGACTTGTCGGTCAACTAATTCTATATATTCTTTAGTGTGGACTAAATTTAATTCATCAAATGTTGCAGCTTCGAAATTGGGCCAAATAATTTTTGATGAGATTTGCTCATTTTTTTTTAGATCATTGATTACAGAAATTAATCTCTCAGGATTTTCTGGATGATTGGGACCTGTATCATGCAATAGAAACCTCTCATCAAACATAATGGCAACGTTCGCCTCATCTGCAAATGTAATATTGCTTAAGCTCAAGATAAAATACAAAGTACATATAGTAAGGAAATTTCTTTTCATAAAAAATAAATTATACGGTTTGAAATACTAAATCAAGTGCAATCTAGAATTCTTCACTCAAATTTTAAATAATGACTCTTGCTATCAATATACCTTTTTTAATGCTTAAATAACTGTGCAAATATTTATTAAATAAGGAGAAAGGTATGAAAAAATTGTTAGTAGTATTGGTTTTATTAACATTATCATCAACAGGTTTTACAGTCGAGGTTGCTTCAGGAGAAGGTGGAGTTTATATAATCGATGGGAAAAAGGTTTACTATTGCACGCAGTTTTGTAAGTTAATAACTTCTGATTACACTCAATCAAAATAAAAAAGTTTTAAGGGTGGTATTAAATTTATTAAACCTTCATCTTATGGAAATAGTAAAAATAATTAAACTGTATATTATGAGAATTTTTTTTTTAATTAATGTAGAATTATTTCATTACATTTTAATTTTTTCGGGGAAAGCACATGTTATATAAACAAACAAGCACAAGCACTATACAAAAAGGTTTTACTTTAATTGAGCTCCTAGTTGTTATTGCGATTATTGGTATTTTGGCAGCAGTTGGAATCCCGGCTTATCAAGGCTTTCAACAAAAAGCGAAATACAATGCATCTAAAACAAACTTTACTAATGCTAAAAGTATCATCATGGCTGAAATTACAAAGTGTAATGGCATAACAACTGCTTTAAAGTTTGTAGATACATCAGGAACAACAGTAACAATGGCGGGTGGAGCTACAGCTTGTCCAATTGGACTAAATTCAGCCGGCCATACAAACGGTGGAATTTTCTTTAGAAAATTACTGTGGGATAAATTTAAAAACCCATACTCAACAGCCTCTGGAACAATTAAAGGTGCAACAGACATCGACTCTGCTGGCTCAGCAACTGCATTAGTTACTACAGCTAAAGCAGATCAAGGCTATATGTCTATAACAGCCGTAGGGACCAATGCACTTAAGTTGACTGCCAACATAGGCAATCAAGATGGAGCGGAAACCTATGAGACTATGTCAGAAACTATGGGATTAAATGACTAATACTTAGGAGTTTAGTCTTTAGGAGTAATGAAATAATGCTATGGGCATTGATACAAGAGCTAGCAAAGAAAACTGAGTTATCTGATATTCATATTCATGCAGATAGGCCCGTAGCCTATCGCGAGCATGGAGAAATGAAACAGTTGCCAGATCACGTTACTAAGGCAGCTTCTATTGATAGTTTTCTGGAAGATTTTTTAGAAAAAGAAGACTTTGAGCATTTCAATAAAACTAAAGATCATGATTTTGCAATAGAATCAGATGGTTTTCGTTTCAGAGTGAATGCATTTCAAGAAAATAGCGCTTATGCGTTAATCCTTAGGATAATAACAACCGATATACCAACTTTCGAGGACTTAAACCTACCCAGCTATATACGCACCATTCCGACCTTAGAAACGGGTTTAGTTTTAGTGACAGGACCAACAGGTTCTGGTAAAAGCACCACATTAGCAAGTGTTGTTGATGTAATTAACAAGACACAGAAAGGTCATATAATCACGATTGAAGATCCAGTCGAATTTAAGCATGAAACTCAATCTTCTGTCATTACGCAAAGAGAAGTAGGAAGGGATACCAAGACTTTTTCTTCTGCCTTGCGAGCGTCATTGCGTGAAGACCCTGATGTTATTTTAGTCGGTGAACTTAGGGATTTAGAAACGATACAATTGGCACTTACGGCAGCTGAAACAGGCCATTTAGTTTTTGGCACACTGCATACCAATAGCGCTCCTTCAACAATCAATAGAATCATTGATGTTTTTCCACCTGAGCAACAAGATCAGGTTAGATCACAACTTGCCTCAACATTGAGATGCGTCATCACTCAAAAATTATTAAAAAGAATTGATAAGGTTGGGCGTGTAGCAGCCTTTGAAATTATGATTTGTAATGCAGCAATAAGAAACCTGATACGTGAAAATAAAGTGTTTCAAATTGCTAATTCCATGCAGATGGGTAAGGCAGAAGGGCAGATGTTGATGGAAAATTCTCTAAAGGAATTAATTGCTCAAGGAGTAATTTCTGCAGCAGATGCAGAGACTGATTAAGTTGAGCCTGGCCAAACTAAATAAGGGTTTTACGTTACTAGAGCTGTTAGTGGTAATTGCTATTATCGGTATTTTGGCGGCGATTGGAGTTCCAATGTATCAAGGTTATATATCAGAAGTAAGAGCAAAGGACGCGCAAAATACGCTCCAGTCAATTGCAATGGAACAAAAAAGTTACTTTAGTAAACATTTTTGTTTTTATGTTACCGGCACAGGTGATAATGCAGCTTCAATAAACACAGGTTTATTTGGAGCTGAGCTTGGTGCAGATGGGCCAATACCGATAACTAATAATCAATATAGCTTTGAAATAACAGGCTCGTCATCAGGTACATGTAGCGGAACCAATGCTGTTACCTTTACTGCTAAAGCAACGCATAAAACAGATTATACAAAAATCTTTAGCATCACTGATACCTTAAAAAAGACGGATGAATACTTTAAAAGGGGCTTTTAACAGTTATTAGATGGCCCTTTTTTCTAGCATGCCTTACTTGATCATTTTTATACTGGGCTTAATATATGGAAGTTTCCTCAATGTATTGATTCACCGGATTCCAATTGCAATTAAAGCGAATAAAAAAGTTAACTTGATAAGTGCAATATCGTTCCCAAAATCTTATTGTCCAAACTGTAAAAAAAGTTTATTTGTAATTCATAACTTACCCATCGTTTCATGGTTACTTCTGCTAGGTAGATGTCACTTTTGTAAGGCCAAAATAACTATGCGATATCCCCTTGTGGAGTTGACCTCAGGCCTTATTTTTTTATTTTGTTTTGGGCAATATAGCTTAACTATTGAATTTTTTCTTTGGTTAATTTTTTTTTCTATCCTTCTTGTTTTGTTCTTTATCGACTTAGAAACATTTTTTTTACCTGACTGCTTAACCATTCCTTTAATTCTAGTCGGCATTCTAAAATCTGTACTTTACCCATTTCCTATTGATTCATTAAGTGCCATTTTAGGTTGCCTAGTCGGATTTTTAACCTTGTACATCACAAATGCTATTTATAAGTTTTGGAGAGGGGTAGATGGATTTGGGTTTGGAGATTTTAAACTCCTGGCGGGACTCGGGGCGTGGTTCGGTTCAGCTCTAATAATCCCAATTATAGTTTTGGGAGCATTGATTGCGCTGACATCTGTTGGTTTGTTGGCCTGCATTGGTAAGAAATTAAATTTACAAACGATGATTCCTTTCGGTCCTGCATTGATTGCGGCAACTATTGTTATCTATTTAAACCCAGATATATTATTATTAATATAACTAACAACTTGAGCTTTACTATGATTAACTTAAAAAAAATTATATTTATTTTATGTATGGCATGCGCTTTAAATGTTAATGCTGAGAATAAATTCGAAAGTTTATGTTTTGATGCCATGGCAGACATGACAATTTACATGACATCATATGGTCCTGAGGAAATAAATGATGCTGAGATTTATGCGTGGGTAGATAAAAACTATGTCTACAAACCCCTAAAAATATTTCTTAAAAAAAAGTGGCTCACAATATTAAAAACCAACCAAGACTTTACACTTAACAATGTCTATGTAATGAAGGATAAGTATTTAACTAGTTGCGTTGCTGCCATTCAATGAATCGACAAGCTCTGATGTATTTTTTTAAATTGGAGCCTAAAACATGAATGATAATAAAAATATTCACGGAGTCACTTTAATTGAATTGCTTGTCGTGATCGGCATAATGGGGGTTATGGCTGGCTTTGTTTATCCAAGCATTAGTAATTGGCAAACAAATAAAAATATAGAGCGAGACCTGGAGGCCTATGTCAGCCTTCTTGATTACGTTACAAATAAGGCTAAAGCGGTTGGAGGTACCGGTATGATTTACTGCTTATGGGAAGAAAAGAAAGGAGAATATGCTCCGCTTGAAACATATGCATATTATCCTCCCATCGTAAGCTATAAAATTTCAAGGTATTACCTTAAACCGAGTTCTTCTGATGGAAGATTCGTAGTGGACAGCAACTTTACAAACAATATTATCAAGGACCCAAGAAACGCAATTGGCACAACACCTGCTGAGAATCCAGATCATAATATCCTTTCTGGAAAGAGTACTTTCCTGGCAAGTTTTTGCAAAAAAGGTACCTCTCAATATTCGGGCATTATCAATGCCCGGGGCCAGTCAGGTGTTAATGATGTTGCAAGAATTCCGCCAGATCCAAATTTGGATGGTATGAAAGTATTTATCTATGCTAAGAGGACGGCTGCTTGGGCGCATCGTGGTCCTACGACTTATAGTGGGGGGTTTCAACTTATAGGAGATGATCAATATCAAGATCATCCTAGCTACGAGATAAGGACCAGCACAACAGGAGGTTATTCTACCGTCAATCGGAAGGATATTAACTCCGGCGAATGGGAATGCGCTGAGGACTGGTATAGCGATAGCATGGGGGATAAAAATCCATGCAACCCGTAAAACATTTTAACAAAGGCTTTACGATGATTGAGGCTATTGTTGCTATGGTAATTTTCGGTATTGCTTTCTCGGGCTTGTATCTTGTTTTTGGCATTGCGATCAAGGGTGCAAATGATGCGCGAACAATGATGCATCTAAATTTGATAGCCAATCAAATCGTTGAGAGCATTTCCGCTGAGACAAGAAGAGACCCAAGTGATGATTTAAATCCTTTAAAGACACCATCTATTTATAATGCAAACCTTAAGAATTGTGGCAGCTATGATTCTTCGGATATTAGAAATTCTTGGTGTACAAATCTAAATGACGTGGTGGGTGGTTTTCAGGGAACTAATTCCAAACAAAAAAGAAGTGTGACGGTTACAAAGTTATCAGACCATTTGTACGTAGATATACATTTTGTGATTGGTGGGGATAGTAAAGGAAACAATATCTCACAGGTGGTTATGGCAAGAAGGATTCGACCTTAATGACTCAACAAGTCAATATAAAAGGCTATACCATCGTTGAGCTAATGATTGCATTAGTTGTGAGCTCAATTGTTATAGCCGGCTCGTTGGTGGGTTTTAATATTATTGAAAAGCAATTTAATGAAGTAAATTTAGAAACTGCGCTTGACCGTGAGGCTGCTAATTTTATTCTAGAACTTCAAAAAGATATTTCGATGGCGGGGTACAAAGACTTTCAAGGAGCAATTTCGATGTCAGCCTCTGAGGCTATCCAGTTTGAATCTCCTCCCTTCGATGACGGTGACAATCCAGGCCAAATTGTCCAGGGCGAATTTAGGATAACTTATGATGCAAAAGATGATGCCGATGTGACATATAGAAAAAATGTCAGATATCAATGCCAAAAATTTTCTGGTAGCTTGGGCACCTCAAATTTATATCAATGCCAAAAATATGTCGCAAAGTGTATTACGAGTCCTTGTACGGGTGCATTTAGTTTTGGAGGTAATGTTATAGATGTAGCTAAAGATTTACAGGAAGGGGCAGAGATAAACAGGGTGAAGGAGTTTTCTATCACAAGGGATAACTTCAAAGACCTTCCCGGCACAGTTTATGACGGCTCACCACAGGTCTTGAGAATTAAGTTGGTCTTGTTAGGTGAGAATAAATCTAAGGGGGTTGGTGAGATGGAAAAAGTATATCACTTCTCCATAAGGGCAAGGAATATATCAATGATTAGAAACTATGAAGACTAAATATACAAATAATAGTCAGGATGGAATGGCTTTAGTGGTAACGCTCATATTGATTTTAACCTTAACTATTCTAGCCTCATCCGTGTTCATGACTGTGAATAGATATACGGAGACTGTAGATAATATATCTTATCGTCCCCGGGCCATGGAGGCAGCTAATTCGTGTATTGATCAAGCCATTGATTGGCTAGCAACCTCAGATGGAGAAAGCTGGATGAATGGCGATACACCAATTGATCTAGCTGCGGCTAGTAAAGCGTTAAACAAAAAAACAGTGTTGGATGACACAACGAGGGAAGGTGTCACAAGAGACTCGATATTCTCATCGGTGCTTGAGAAATCTTCTTGCACAAAAGTGCTTATCACAAAGGTTTCCTCAGAGACCTCAAGCGGAACCTCAAGCAGAACTGGGGTAGGCGGTGAAATTGGTTCAAAGACTTCATATAGCCCTGCTGCAGCAACAAAATCAATTTTTAGAATTGAAGTGCGTGGTGTGTTTAATGTGCCTTTAAACTCAGCTGGAACCGCTATTAAGCTTGATAATTGGAATACAACCTCTAACATTGTCGACATAGAGGTTCATGTAGGTATTGGATCTTAACCAGTCGATTACCATTTACCCCTTCCGCCACCTTGGTGTCGACCAATAGATACTTCAGGAGGTGTTTAGTGGGGAGAATAAAATTGGTAATGGATAAATTATGCAAAGTACAATAAACTCAGCAATATGAGCACAAAAAAATTACTTTCAACCCTCCTTTTTTTATTAATACCTATTGGGGTCTTAGGCTTTGAAGAGTCTGGAATAATTTATAACTCAACTGTCGCTGGCGAACAGCAGATAGCGCTTGGCATTCGTCAAGAAGGTCAGATGGGAGCTTATAATGGAAATATTGCTAGAAATGCAAGGGCTACAGGCATTGCTTATAAGTTTGATGGCTCTCGATCCCAGGGATACAAGTCAGGCTGGTTTGACGCCACCACCCCAGGTTGTTTATGTGAGGGCTGGGGAGCAGGGTTTACATTGGGGAGATCATTCCATGGACGAGCAAATCAAGCGGTTGGTGGGGTATATAACCTTGAGGTCAAAAGCTTTGTCACTGAAGAGACGAGCATCACATCCACGGTCTGGATAAGGGACAAGTTAGGTGGTAAAAACCAGCCTAGACTTGAGGTGACTCATCGTTATGGTCCATCAGCAAAGGCTCCAGGGGTCTTGTTCCAAGCCTTGGTGACCATGACCAATATATCGGGAGAAACGCTACAGTATGTTAGGTACAACCGGACTATGGATTGGGATATTCATCCAACAGAATTTAGAGAAAGGGTCACTATTAAGGGTGTTAGGGCCTCTTTTGTTTCACCTAACTTCCCTAAGGTCTTAGCTTCTGGTAATAATGGCTTTATGATGCCCTATCCTAATTACCATCCTTATTACCATACAAAGTGGCCAAAACGGGGTCAATATAACAAAGATTTTAATGAGGCCGGTCCTGCGGATCATGGGTTTACCGCTACGTTCGGGTTAACTCCAGATCATCAAGATTCAAGCAATTTGGAGAAGGGTTTAGCTTGCGGAGAATCGGTTACGTTTATGATTTATTATGGTGCCGCGGCAAATAAATCTGAACTGGAGGCTGCGTTTGCTGCTGAAGATGTCCCCTTGTATTCCATTGGTCAGTCTAGTGATCGAACTTACTGGGGGGCTCGAAGAAACCAAAGCGATGTATCTTATGGGTTTGGCTTTAAAGGGGTGAGCGGAACTGCAATCGCACCTGGCTTACCAACAAAAATAGCGAGTTTGCCAGGCGGTGTAGAGACAGATGAAAATATTGTCCAGACCTACGCACCCCCAGCAATCTATGGGGATAGCCTATATCAGGCTGTATTTAACTTTAGAAAAGATAAACAATGGCATGGTGACATACTAAAGTATCCTCTAGATAAAGACGGGAATATTAGTCCGTGGTCGGATTCAAGCGCTGCCACAAAACTTCTAAACGCACTTGGATCTGGCCGTTTAGAGAGTGATGTACCCTATAATAATACGTTAAAAACTGGAAGGTCAATATGGACTGTTGGCAACGATCCTAACTGCCCCGGTGGGCTGTTAACAAAAACATCATCGAATAATAACTTTACAAAAGCAAATGTTAGCAAACTAGAAAAGCTTTTATTTAATTGCGAGGCAGCGTCAAATGCCACAGACCTTATTCGCTTTGTGCGAGGTGCAGATATTCATAATGGAAGTTCAGGCTTAACAAGAGTAAGGGATTCTATACTTGGTGACACGTTTCATTCAGAAATAGTATTTGTAGGCGCACCAAAAGCTGGATACAGTTCAGATTTTGTAAATCTTGGTAAATCTGAATCCTATTTCAGGTTTGTTAATGGATACGGTGGTTTTTCAGAAGGAAACAAGTCCAGAAGGGCACAAATATATGTCGGTGCCAATGACGGCATGCTTCATGCATTTGATGAAGATTTAAATGAAAGATGGGCTTTCATCCCGCCATCGGTGACGCCAAAACTAAGAAATATGTTGGGAGTATATTCATCAACGATAGGAAACGGTAAGTCTAACAGTGTGTTCAACGTTGACGGGCCTATTACGGTAAAAGATATATATATTCATGCCACAAAGGAATGGAAAACTGTTCTTGTAGGGGGGTTAGGTTACGGGGGTAAAAGTTACTATGTTTTGGATATTACTGACCCGGATGACCCACAACACATGTTCACCATATCCAATAACGATACCAATAAAACAGTCAATTACTGGGCAGCAGATGGAACAAAATCAAGCTACCCTTATTTGTCAGCCCCTGATCATATTGACTATCAAAAGTTAGGTGACACATGGTCGAGGCCATCTATTACGCTACTTCCTTACCAGTCAACAGATGGTATAAAACAAAGGTGGGGGATGGTGTTTGGTGGTGGATATGGTGGTGGGGCCTCAAGTGGTTTTGGTCCTTATGTATTTGTCCTTGATTTTGAACCTGATACGACGCTATCTCCAAATACATCGGGAGGGAAAATTATTTCAGCTGCCGCTATCGCACCCGACCCATCAAGTGACATCCCCAATGGGGTAACGGCGGACTTGAGTGTAGTTTCTCAAGATGGCACCTCGCTAGCCAATTATTTTGGTGGTATTGCATACTTTACAGACCTTCAAGGCCAGCTTTGGAAATATAACCTGAGTAAAGCTTCTCTTGATGAAAATAATGATAATTTATTTGCCCTTAACTTAGCTTATCGCGCACAAGGCACGCTCGCTAATGATCGATTTGGTTTTAACCAGGTAGCGACAACCATTGTTCAAGATGACAGTGGGGCAAGCAGTTTATTCAACTATTTTGGGACAGGGGATCAGTCTCGAATCCAACGAAAAGACTCTACAATGAACAATCGAATTTTCGGGATTAGGGATGCTGATTTTCCAAGTTATGGCCTTGCTATAACGGGTACTGGCAAAAATGCAGCATCGAGTCAAAATATTGATAGTGAGGAGTGCGTGACAGATATCACGCAGAATTGGTATAGCAATACTTATTCAAAAACTACGCTCGTTCCGAGCCCAGGTAAACCAACTGATGACTGGACTAAGGTTATTGGGCGGGCAGGTTTGTATGCCAAGAAAGTTTACTTTTCAATTTATAGGCCTGAGTCACTTTCGTGCCCTCTTACAGGAACTAGTCAAATCATTGAAATAAGTGATGGATGTGGCGGCGTTTCTCAATATAATGTAGGGCAGGGTCTAATAACCGCACCTGTCATCGATAATCGAGGGAATATATATGTTGGGGTAAGTAATCTGGCTAGTGGCACTAAAATAGGTGGGAGTGGGATTGATAATATTACACGGATAGGTGATGCTGGAGAAAGTCCTGAAGGTGGTGTTGAGTGGAAGTCATGGCAGGAAATTACTTACTAGAATTTAAGCGAAAAAATTAATTACATTTGAATGTTTAAAAATTTAAGAAATTTATTAAGAAAAAACAAGGATACTGAACCTGTTCAGCAACCTATTGTTGGGATTGATATTTCGCATTCTTTTGTTCGGGTAGTTCAGCTTGAGAAAAAGAAAAAAGTTTGGTCCTTATTAAAAGTAAGCTCAAAAGTGCTTGCCGATTCATATGAGAATGAGGGCAAAAGAAATGAAGCAATCGTTACTCAATTAAAAAATATAAAGTTAGAACAAAAAATAAAATTTGATGAAGCTGCCATCTCCCTTCCTGTAAATTCTGCAATTGTTCAAGTTGTACAAATACCATATCTCGAAGAAACTGAATTGGAAGAAGCAGCAGAAAATGGTTCACTTTGGGATACTGCAATTAATTTACCCGGAGAATTTTCTGAGTATTCAATCTTTTGGCAGACAATAAAAAAGGATAGAGAGAAGAATACGCTTACAATTTTATTTGTCGCCTCGCGAATTGATGAAATTGAAAAAAATTGTGAATTGGTTAGAAGTGCTGGGTTTGATCCTTTAGTTGTTGATGTAAGATGTTTTGCGCTCCGCAATATACTTAAAACACTCCCAGAGAATCTTAATAAACCTACGCAAGTGTTCGTTGAAATTAGTGGAAAAGAAAATTATGCGGTTTGCATGCACGATGGCTTACCCTTTATATATGACATTTATGTAACAGACGAAGATGCTAAATCACTTACTGGCGGGGGTGAAAAAATTCCTAAAGAAGTTTTTGTAAGAGTGGCTGAGCAAATTAGAACTGCAATGACATCATGCCTAAAGCAAGGAGGGATTCCTAGTTTAGATGAGATACAACTTTCTAGCTCTTTACCTATTATAAAAAAAATTGTTACACAATTAAAGTCAGAATTAGTTGAATATAAGGTTGAGTTATTAGATCCATTTTTGCATATTAATATTCCAAGTGCTTTGAAAAACACAATTGGGTCTGAAAAAAATAGCTCTTCATTTGCTGTTGCATTAGGTTTGGCTACAAGACAACTAGACATTTTTGGGTATTTTAAGTTTGTCACAGCCGTAAGTAATATTAATCTATTACCAAATAAAAAAGACAGAGAGAAGAAAGAAAAGAAGAAGACGGAGACTAAAAGCTTAATTAAGAGCTTGTCAAAAATAGTCACTTTATTACTAGCGCTAACCATTAGTTTGTATGTCTTTATGACAATAACAATGTATAGCATTGACGACACAAATGTAATGAGAAACAAAGTAGTTATCGAAGAAAAAAGTCTCTCTGAAAAAACAATACAATTAACTGAATTAAAAAAATGGACTCAATCTTCAGGATTAATAAACTCCAAATTATTAAATTTAAGTTATACGGCAAGCTTTCCTAAGGTCATATATGTAATTGAGATTGTTCATCAAAGAAACAAACCTTCATTGCTTGTATTTAAAGCAAAGGATCCAGCGGTATCTGGAAGAGTAATTAAGGCCCTTAGCACTGAATTTAAGGGAGTTACGCTTAAAGAAATTAAAGCCCCCGCTAGTAATGAAGGTCTAAATACGATATTTATCAATTTTTTAATTCGATGATTAAATTTTGTTTAAAATGTATACTAAAAAAATGTTAAAAAAAATAATAATATTCATGGTTTAGCTTATGGCTGAAGAAAAAAATATATCCCAGCTTGACGTAAAAGATATCTTCAGCAAGGTAAACCTACAGTTTATTTATGCAAATAAATTATTTATTTATGTATTTGTATCCTTCATCATTTCTTTTGTATTACTTTATTTCATGTATAGCCTCTATGTTAATCAGGATAAATACGAATCAGAGAAAAAAAGATTTAATATTGCATCAGACAGTGTGAACAGCGCACAAAAGGAAATTGAAAATCTCACTAGTAAAAACAAAATTTACATTAAACAGCTCTCTAAAGCTTCAAAGACCAAATCAGAATTATCTTCGAAAATTACTCAACTGATCGGTAATTATGGGCTGGAATTGAAAAATTTGGATTTAAAATTAGATGAGAATGGTACATCTACAAATCCAAGAATGACCTTCGAGGTCAAAGGAAAATTTCTTAATATCATTCGCTTCAATAGTGAATTAAATAATTTACTTGCAGCCACACAAATAAACGAAATGAAAATTTCTAAGATAAGTGATTCAAACTTATTGCAATTAAGGCTCGATATAAATTTTTCTGCACCTCCGGTCAATTCGTTGTCAGCAATTTCTAAATTAAAAACTATTTATAACGAAAAAATATCATTAAGTAAACGCTATGTTTGGTCCGATCTTCCGAACATAACAAATGATATTAAAGGCTTGGTGAAAGTTGGATTTGTGGAAGCGGAGTCAGATCAATCTAAAGAAATGAGAGATCCATTCTCCGAACCAAACAACACTCCCAAAGCAACTAAAAAACAAAGTGATAGCTACGATGACCTTGACGAGAGTTATTTCCTTTCAGGCACATTAATTTCTGATAAAAAAAATTTTTGTATAATTATATCTCCGGAAGGTGACTCTAAGTTTTATGTTGAAGGGGATTATGTTACAAAAAATAATAAGAAAATCATAATCAATAAAATTTTAAGTGATCAAATTTTTGTTGGTAAAAATTACAACTCAATTAAGGTGGGTGATGAAGTTAAATAAGCACATATTATTAGTTGTTTTATTCTTACTGTTAAGTGGTTGCCTGACTGAATTTGTAGAAAAGGATGATATTAACAAAAAATCCGATGACGTAAAAGAAGAGGTAATGAGTATGAGAGATGATACCTCCATTACTCCTGAGGATTATGGATCTGAGGACGATACAGAAAAAACACTCATACCCAGAGAGATCTTAAAAATAGCTGGGAAGGAAAGGGGGTTGAAGTTTGATGACATAACCTGGGAATCATATCCAATCACAATTGATCTTAATGTTGTCCCTATAAGAACATTTTTCAAAGTTTTAGCAAATTTAACCGGTCATAATATAATTGTTGGTAATGAGGTAAATGGTGATATCAGCATTCAGCTTAAGAACGTTGATTGGTATGAAGTGATGGTAATGATTTTGAAAGAACAAAACTTAATTCATGATGTAAATGCTACGGGAAATGTAATTACAGTGCATACTTATGAATGGGTAGAAAATCAAAGCGCATCCTTCGATACTGCACTTACGGCAAAAATTAAAGTTATTAATTCACTTGCTTCACTTGAAACAAAAACAACAGCAATATATAAAATTAACTATGCTCAACCAGAGACCTTGTCTAAGCAACTAGAGGATGTAGTAAAGTCACTAGCTGCTGGTTCTGAATCTGATGGAGCCGCAACAGCTTCATTTGTAGTTGATCAAAGAAGTAATTCATTAATTGTTCAGGCCTCAGCCGCTGATATGATTTGGATTAAAGAAACAATAGATTCCCTAGATAAACCGACAAAACAGGTTAAGGTTGAAGTGTTTATCGTGGAGGCATCAGATGCTTTTGCTGCAGAATTAGGATCAAGAGTAGGAATATTTGAGAGCACAAACCTTGACTCAGGAATGGGTCGTACAATTGGGGATGCCTTAGGTGCAAGCTCTGCGGCAGTTACAGGAACGTTAGGTGCTGGTACACCTCCTACTTCTGCTGGAGGAATAACCACAGCTACTACAGCTGGTTCTGTAGCTAACAATCCCATTGCTAATCCGAGAGGGGCGGTTGCAATGCTATTTTCAGGAAGCTCAATGGACTTAAGGGTTGAATTACAAGCAATGCAAACAGAGAAATTACTTAAAATTATCTCTAATCCAAAATTATTTATTGTTGATAATGAAGAGGCGATAATTGAAGATGGAACAGAGGTGCCATATAATACTGTTGCCCAAGCTGGATCAACTCCAACCACACAATTTAAAACTGCTGCGCTTACACTTAAGGTTACTCCACAGATTATTGACGATGGAAATATTTACTTAGATGTTGCTGTTAATAAAGACACTCCTGGTACAGGAAATCCGCCAGCAATTTCAACAAAACAACTTCGAACTAAACTTTTAATTAAGGATGGAGGGGTTGCATTGATTGGGGGAATAACAACTACTGAATCACAAAATTCTGAGGACGGTGTACCGTTCCTTAAGGACCTTCCTTTTCTAGGCACATTGTTTAAGTCAAAACAAAATAAAAATAACAAGACTACTTTGTATATTTTCATAGCCCCTGAGGTTATTTAACCATGCCGAAGGATCAAGTCCAATTTTTAAAAGAAGAACTTGGGCGCATTATTAAGGATTTTAACTTAATTGAAGATAATTTGTATGAGTCGGAATTATCACATGCAAATAATATGGGTGATTATGTTTACGATGTTTTATTAAAAAATAATACATTTAAAATTGAAGATTTACTAAATAAACTAGGAGCTAAATATGGATTGCAATCAGAATTACATCCAACCCTTATTCTTCCAGATATTAAAAAATTTCCTCTAAAATATTGCTTGCAAAATGCAATAGTTCCAATTAGTGAAAGCAGTAAAGCTGTTGAATTTGGTATATGTATCCCCAGCTCTCTAAATGTTTTAAAAAATTTAAGCATAATGATTGGAAAAAAGACTACTGCAAAATTTATACCTCCACAGTATATATTTGAGTCAATACAACAAAAGCATATCCATACAAAAGCTGATGCTCCAAAGTCAAATTTAGTAGAGAGTAAAAAAAAGGAATATATAAGTAATGATAAACCTAAAAAAATTGAGCTTGGGTTAGAAGAGATGGAGTTAAAGCTCACCAAAGATCAGGCTGAAATACTTGACCTTGAAGCACTCGGCCAAAAAGATAAAAAAAATAAAATTGAAGAAACCTTAGATTTATCATTACTCTCAAAAGATATTAAAAAACCTAAGAAACTAGAAATTAATATTCCTGAGTCTAGCCCTCCAGAAATTGAATTAAATTTACTTCATGATGAAAGTGAAGTTACACAAGAGAAAAAATTTAAGTCAAAAAAAAATAAAAAAGAAAAAGATGAATCAATAGCTAATATCACTGGTGACGTTGTCTCTGTTGTCGATGAGATTCTCTCAGAAGCTGTAATGAATGGAACAAGTGATATCCATATTGAAATTTTTAAAGATATTGCTCAAATTAGATTTAGAAGTGGCGGCACATTATTGTTACAAAATCAGTATAAATCTTTTATTGTTAAAAATTATAATGCTGTTATCGCAAGAATAAAAATTCTTGCGAATTTAGATATTGCTGAACGCAGGCTTCCACAAGATGGGAAAATTTCATACATAGCAAAAGATGATACTGAGGTCGATTTTAGAATTTCAATATTACCAACAAGCCTAGGTGAAAGAGTTGTTATTCGTATATTAAATTCCTCATCTCTGGCAGTAAGCATTAGTGCAATTGGTTTTACAAAAAATCAGGAAGATGAATTTGTTTCTGCTGTTTCATCGCCTCAAGGAATGGTTTTAGTTACTGGACCAACAGGTAGCGGTAAATCGACTACATTATATGGTGCTATGAACTTCCTTAATGAGCCAGATGTAAATATTCTTACTGCGGAAGATCCAGTTGAATATACCATGGCAGGCATTTCTCAAGTGCAAATTAGGGAGGATATAGGCTTAACATTTGCTAGTGCATTAAGGTCTTTCTTAAGACAGGATCCAGAAATAATCCTGGTAGGAGAAATTCGTGATAGTGAAACAGCTGATATAGCTTCAAAGGCTGCATTAACTGGACACTTAGTTTTAAGCACACTCCACACAAACAGTGCTGCAGGCGCAATTAGTAGGTTAATTAATATGGGTTTACCTGCCTACCTTGTATCAAGCGCATTAACTGCAATTGTTGCTCAGAGATTAATTAGGGTGAATTGTGGGAGCTGTAAGGTCGAAATAAATAAAGATAATCCAGAAGTTAAAAACTTTGTTAAGGATTACCAAGTAAAAGCTTCTGCCAAACTTATGAAGGGTGAGGGGTGTGAAGACTGTAACGATGCTGGTTATAAAGGAAGGAAGGGTGTTCATGAAATTTTAACAATTACACCTGCAATAGAGGCGGCAATAACTGAGAAGAAATCTGAATACGAAATTATTGAAATTGCTAAAAAAAATTCATTTATGAGCTTAGCGGATTCTGCCTTAAGGTTTGTAGAAGATGGGACACTATCGATTGAAGAATATTTAAGAGTAATACCGCAAAATGAATAATCTTGAAAAAATTACATAATGAATTTTAAGTGGAAAGGACTTAAATCTAATGCATTCGTTGAGGGGTTTATTGATTCAATAAATAAAGACGAAGCAATGTTTCTACTGAAGAAAGATGGCGTAATAGTAACCTCAATAATTAATTCAAACCCAAAAGATGAAAAGAAGAAAAAAACAACGAAAATACTTACAGCATCAGCAAAAGTAAAAATTGCAGATCAAGAATTATTATTGTTTACAAGAAAGTTAACGACAATGATGAAGGCTGGACTTGCAATAGTTCCAGCCTTAAAGATGCTAGAACAGCAGTCAGAAAATCCAAAATTTTCACCAATAATTGCTGATCTATTAAAAAAAATTAATTCAGGTATTACATTATCAGAAGCATTTGAATCATACCCTAATCTTTTTGATGTTGTTTATGTAAACCTAATAAAAGCAGGGGAGGCAAGTGGTAATTTAGATACATTCTTGGGCAGAATTTGTATAAATTTAGAAAAAACGATAAAGATTAAAAAAGCTATAAAAAGTGCAATGATGTACCCAATAATTCTTCTTGTAGTCGCCATTTCAGTCGTTGGTATTATGATGATTTTTGTTGTACCAGTATTTGTTGAGATCTTTGGTAATGCAAATATTGAGTTACCTGCTTCAACAAAGCTAGTTATGGCTATGAGTGATTTTTTAAGAAGTTGGGCAGCTCCAATAATTATTATAGTAGGCTATGCAGTGATTAGAATTATAAAAATTATAATTCGTAAAAATGATAAATTACAACAAGCTTTTGATAAAAAATTAATGAGATTACCGGTAGTTGGTAAATTAATAAGAGATGCAATTATGGCGAGATTTTCTATGGTCTTGGCCAACTTAATTGCGGGAGGAGTAAATTTAATTGAAGCAACGGAGATAACAAAAAACTCAATCACAAATTCAAAGATACAGGCATCTATTGAAAAGGTAAAAAGAGAAATTTTTTCAGGTAGGCCTTTATCTGTTGCCTTAAGAGAAACTGAAGATTTCCCTGAAACAATGTGTGGCTTTATAGAGGTAGGGGAGGAAACTGGTAAGTTGAATGACATGCTAACAACTGTTTCATTATATTATGAAGGGGAATTTGATTCATCAGTTGAAGCCTTTTCTTCCATGCTAGAACCAATAATGATCGTTTTCTTAGGTATTGTAATTGGCTTTATTCTTGTGGCGATGTATCAACCTATATTTCTTATGGGCAGTGCAGTATGACAAAGATTATTTTTTTTTAATTTTTTTATCTTCCTCAGCATATGCTCAGCCCTTGTATGAGTATTATGCAAAAAATCAGAGGATATCCCATACCAAACATAGCTCTAATTTAAATAAAAGCATTAATAATTTTTATAATTTAAATTTAATAACTTCCTCAACCCCTTCAATAAAGTTTTATATTAATATTTTGAATCAAGAGAACATTCCCATTGACCTTGCCGTCATCCCATTAATGGAAAGTGGAAATAACCCTCAAGCAAAATCACCTAAAGATGCACTAGGTTTGTGGCAATTTATCCCTCCAACAGCAAAAGAATGGGGATTAATGAATGGCGTTGATAGCGATGAACGAAAAAATGTTATCAAATCTACAAGGACTGCAATCAGATATCTTAAATACCTACACAACCAGCTAAATGACTGGAACCTCGCCTTAGCTGCATATAACTGGGGTATTGGTAATGTTAAAAAATCATTAAAGAAAGGGCTAGTTAAAAATAAAATAATTAATCTTGATTTATTACCAAAGGAGACGCGAAAATATATATTAGCTTTCCATCACCTTAATAGACTCATAAAAACTAATTATAAAAAACCAGCGCTTAATAAATTTCCTAATCAAGATTTTTTAGAAATTATTCAACAGCAGGATTTAAATAAATATGTGATTACAAATAACATGCCTTATATCAACCCAAATGTTTTACTTCATATTAATGGGTTTGATGTAGCTCAAGATATAAAAGAAAATAAAAGCATTTTAGTCCCCACAAAAATTTTTGAGGAATTCTTTTCACTGAATAACACTAAATATACTTATAAAAGGATAGGTATAAAAAATAACAGTAACTGCGAACAGATTTTTTATAAAACAAAGCGATACGATACCTTGAGTAAGGTAGCTAAAAAGTTTAGTTTAAAACTTGATGCAATTCGAGAAATGAATCCAAAGGTTATGTATGTAAGGCCTGGCATGACTTTGCAGGTTTGTCGTTAATATTTCTCATATCAAATCGTTATTAGATAGTTATCTTGACATAGACATATCGCCTAATTAAGTATTTACTACTTCGTATAATGTATATTATGTTAAATGAATTATTTAGACTTATATGAGTCAGAGTAACTATGTTATTACTTAATTCCAGTTTACGCATTCATCCTAGGCGGGATATTGCTTGGTGAGGCAGTTTTATGGCAAAATGTAATAGCTATTGTGTTAATTGTTTTCGGTATATTTATATCTAGAATGAAAGTTAAAGGTTAAAAATTAAAATTATATTATGACAGATAAAATAGACGTAATTATTATTGGCGCAGGCATAGCTGGAATTACAACAGCTTACTACTTGCAAAAAAACTTTCCAGATATCAAATATAAAATAATTGATTCAAGAAGCTCTGTAGGCGGTACTTGGGACCAAATGAGGTTTCCTGGTGTTCGTGCAGACAATGATATGTATACCTATGGATTTAGTTTTAACCCTTGGCAAGGTTCAATAATAGGAAAAGGTCAGGATATTAAAAATTATATAAACGATACTGCAGAAAAATTTAATATTAAAAAGCATATATTATTCGATACAAAAGTCATTTCATCATCTTGGAAAGTAAATCAATGGACAACAAAAACTAATCATAAAAATTTTACTAGCCAATACGTTATTTTCTGTACTGGATCACGTGACCGTAATAAACCACACCTACCAAAGTTTAAAGATGAAAATAAATACCAAGGAAAAATCGTTCATACACAAAATTGGGGTGATACAGACTATAAAGATAAAAATGTAACTATTATTGGTAGTGGATGTACTGCTATTACGATGGCACCATCAATAATAAAAGAAGCTAAAACAGTAACATTAGTTCAGCGGAGTCCTGCATGGATTATAAATATTGATAGTCATGAAAAATCATCACGAAGATACAAAACATTTGAGGTCTTAAAGGATTATATATCAAGTAGATTTTTTAAAAAGTCACTTAGAAAAAGGATAATAGCTGCAGATCCTTATTATAATGACGCAACCACTCCCTCATATGATTATTGGGACCAGCGCCCTGCTTCTAGCTTAGATCAAGATTATTTTAGGGCTGTAGAATCAAGTAATGTAACAATAGAGCGCGTAGGAGTTAGCAATTGGGAAACAAGAGGAATTAAGTTACAAAATGGGAAAGTTATCAATAGTGATGTAACAGTAATGGCTACAGGCGGTAATGCGCAATTATTAGGTGGTATTGATATTTTTGTTAACGATAAAAAAATAAATATCAATGATACTAGCTGGTACAGAGGGATGATGTTTAGTGGATTACCAAATCTTTTTGCTCATGCAGGATACATAAATTTTAGTTGGACGGCTAGATGCGAAATAGTCAATGAACGTATTTGTAAAACAATCAAGTATATGAAGACAAACGAATTAAGTTCGTGTACTGCTAAGTATTTAGGAGAAAAGTCTAAGCCATCAATACAGGCTAATTACGTATTAAGGGCGATGGATAAGTTTCCGAACAGGACATATAAGTTTTATCAAAATTATTTCGTTGAATATTTAATCTTTAAATGGAGTAAGATTAACGACGGAGCTTTGGATTTCAAGCGATAACTTTTTTAGTATAATTTAAACTTGTGCGCAAGTTAATTTTAAAGTGATTTAATTAAATTCTTGAATACCCAGTCTTTGCATGACTACCTCAGCGTTCTTTTTGCTCTCAGCAGCACCCTTCTCATTACCAATCTTAGTATAAAGTTCAACTTGCGCTATTAATGTTTTAGCTAAATAATATTCGCCACCATTATCTATACAAAACTTCTCAAGCTTCTTAAGTGTATCTATAGCCTTGGTTTGGTTTTTATCTAGGTAATAATATCTAGAAAGCTCAATACTACTATCAGCATATTCACCTAACATACCTGTTTTTTGAAACATTAATGTTGCTCTTAAGCCATATTCGACAGCTTTAGGGCCTTTGTTTCTATAGAAGTATGTTTGAGCTAAGCCTTCATAACAAACGGCTCTTTCATTATCATTTGAAGCTAATACCAAAGCTCTTGTATAGAAATCTTGGGCATCCAAAAATTCTTTAGTTCTAAGGTTGTTAATACCTAGTTGATATAAAAAACGATGCTCATATTGGAGGTATTTACTATTACCTAACTCTGCTGTCTGAAATCCATAGGTAAAGGTTTTACTAGATCCTTTAAAATCTCCAGAATCCCGTTGTGTAATGCCTTTGAAAAGGATTGCTTGCATTTGATCAGCCTGAATGGAAGCTTCTTTTTCAGCTACCTCAAAATCCTTAATTGCCTCATCATTCTTTCTAAGACGGAAATTAGCTTTGCCCTTACAGAAATTAGAATCATATTTATCCTGAACTGAATTCGCTGCTTTTAAAGCTTCCTCATACTTACCTTTGTTTAATTTTTTCTCGCACTCATTGTTCACATTGTAAGCTAATATATTATTTGAATACAATATTATAAAAGATAAAGTTAATGTTAATTGTTTAATCATTATTCCTCCGTAGTCCATTTAATAAGGTCATCTTCGGATAAAACATCAACCCCAAGAATCTGTGCTTTTTCGAGCTTACTTCCCGCATCATTTCCAGCCAAAAGATAATCTGTCTTTTTAGATACGGTTGAAGTCACTTTTCCACCATATTGATCGATAATTTGCTTTGCATCTTCTCTTTTAAGTGATGGTAACGTACCTGTTAAGACAAAAACTTTCTCACTAACTTCAGGGACAAACCTGACTTCTTTTCTTGGTTTGCATTTAAAGGTTACGCCATTATTTATGAGCTTATCAATTAAAGCAGCGCTGTTTAAATCATTAAAGTAACCATGAATAAAGCATGAAACAGTGGGCCCTATGTCATCAACCTCTTCTAAATCATTCAAAGTTTGTGCTTTTATGTTGGATATAGTTCCAAATTCTTTGGCTAAATCTTTTGCAGTTGCCTCTCCAACCCCCCGAATACCTAATGCGTATATTAAACGGTCTAATGTTGTTTCTTTTGATTTATGAATTGATTCAATGAGGTTTTTAGCTGATTTTTCACCAAATCGATCTAAACCTTCAAGTGAAGCTAAATCTAACGTATATAAATCTGTAAAATCATTAATCATTTTATTTTCTAGGAGTTGATCAATGATCTTTTCACCTAGGCCATCAATATCCATAGCTTTTCTTGATGCAAAATGCATGATTGACTGTTTTCTTTGAGCGGGGCATTGAATGCCTGCACAACATCTAAGAATAGCCTCTCCCTCTTCTTTTTTTAGTTCTGAATTACACTCAGGACAGTTTGTTGGCATTGAAAATATCTTAATATTATCTGGTCTTTTAGACTGTATAACACTAACAACCTCAGGCACAACATCCCCTGCTCTTCTAATTAAAACAAAGTCATTTATATGAACGTCTTTTCTTAAAAGCTCTGCTCCATTATGAAGTGAAGCATTGGTTACTGTCACACCAGATACGAAAGTTGGTTTGAGTCTTGCTACTGGTGTGATTGCTCCTGTCCTACCAACCTGAACATCAATGCCTATCACTTGTGATTCAGCTTCCTCTGCAGGAAACTTATGTGCTACCGCCCATCTTGGAGCTCTTGACACAAAGCCAAGTTCATCCTGATGATTTAGAGAGTTTACTTTGTAGACAACACCATCAATATCAAAGGGTAATCCTTGTCTTTTATCAATAATTTTATGGTAATAAGCTAATAATCCATTAATATTATTAACATTTTTTACAAGATTTGTTGTTGGTATTTTGAGCTCATTTAGCAATTTAATTGATTCAGAGTGCGAAGTAAGAATATTTTCAATACCTTCAAAATCTATACTGTAGGCATAAAATCTGAGTGGCCTTGTCGCTGTAATACTTGAATCTAATTGCCTCAAACTTCCTGCTGCAGCATTTCTTGGATTTGCAAACAACTTTTGACCTAACCCTTCCTGCTTTGCATTTAGGGCAAGAAAATCTTCTTTAAACATAACAACCTCACCTCTTATTTCTATTCTTGATGGAAGATTTTTAGTATCTATTTTAAGGGGAATGGATCTGATAGTTTTAAGGTTGTGAGTTACGTCTTCACCTGTAAAGCCATCACCCCTGGTTGAACCAAGAGAAAAAACACCTTCCTCATAAATTAATGCAATTGCAAGCCCATCAAATTTTGGTTCTACAGCATAATTAACACTTTCAATTCCTAAGTCATTTTTAATTCTTTTTTCAAAAGCTGCTAATTCATCTTCATGGAATACGTTGTTAAGAGACAGCATGGGTTTTATATGGGCTACTTGATTAAATGCGGTATTTGATAACATTCCTACCCTTTGTGTAGGAGAATCTGCTGTGATTAATTCAGGATATTGCCTTTCTAACATCTCTAATTTTCTCAACAAGTCGTCATACTTGTTGTCAGAGATAGCAGGATCATCTTTTACATAGTAATTAAAATTATGCTCTTGAATCTCTTTTTTTAAAGATAGAGCAGTTACTTCTGATTCGATATTCTTTTTCATAGCTTAGCTGAACATTTTTTGAGCAACACCAGAGCCAGATGGAATTTTCTTTTCTTGCATTATTTTCTCTAGTTTCTTCAAATGGACATAAATTCCACTTATTTGATCATCATTCAATGGCTTTCTGCCTACGTCAACAAGCACTCCATTAAGTTTAGTGTTGAATTGTTTAATCGTATGGATCATCACGTTAAATGCAGATGTAATTTTAACGGTATTAGGGATATCCATTTTAAAGATAATTCCTTGTAGAAATGCTTCATGACTGATCTTCAATGGCTTTCCGGATAAAGAGGTCAATGTGCAGACCTTAAAACCGGATTCTTGAATAATTAATTCGTGATAAGACTTGTTGTTAATTTTAAAAATAGGTTGTTTAAAAAAGTCTATTAAAGGGCCTGCATGAAATGTTGGATCTGATTTAGGATAAACCTGAAGGATTAAGGAGTGATCGACTTCTTTTTTAAATTTATTTAAATGAAAAGATTCTTTTTCCATATCCTGATTAGACAACCAAAATATAGGTCCATCAACATTAAATGAAATATCATTCGCAAGTAGCCTGAACCCTTCAATGCTTTGGCTATCGAGAATGTATTTTCTACTAGCGAGTAACAACACCAAGAGAATCTGATTGAACTCAATAGAGTCATAAATAGCTGATTCTGTTGCCCATAAGTTGTTATCTTTTCTGACATAAGCTCTCACACCTGGCATCGATTTTATTTTATTTAAAAGCAATCCACCACTACCATCTTGCATCTTTTTGCATGTAATTGAAATTACAGTTTCAATATCTCTATCAATGCCATCAGGTAAATTTGAATTAATTATTTTTTCTGAGCCAGTTAAGGGCTCATTGATTTCTTTCTCTAGATGTTCATCAGGCTGAATTATATCAACAGGCTCGACTGTTTTATTAAAGTTGTGAAAAAGTGGATCATTTTCTTCATTAATAGAATTTTTAGGCTTAACTAGGCTGGGTTGTTTTTTTGATAATCCTTTTAACTCACTCCAGTTATAGATGATCAATATTAAAATAATAACTAAGCCTGCAATTAATAGAGCAACTTGAACGTCATTCATATTTAGTAAGCTAGCTCCATATCATCAATATCACGCATATCAACCTCAACAATCCTAGATACTCCTAGTTCATGCTGTGTTACTCCAACTAACTGCTCTGCGATTTCCATGGTAATTCGGTTATGTGTAACAATTAAAAATTGTGTCTTATCTGCCATTTCCTTAACTAATGAACAGAAATTAGCTGTATTGGTATCGTCCAATGGGGCATCCACTTCATCCATTACACAGAATGGTGATGGATTTAATTTAAATAGCGCAAATATTAGAGATATAGCCGTTAAAGCTTTTTCACCTCCCGACAAAAGATTAATGGTTGTATTTTTTTTACCTGGCGGTTGTGCCGATACTTGAAGACCTGTATCTAATATCTCACCTCCTAGTAACTGAAGCTCTGCCTTCCCTCCTATAAATAACCTTTTAAAAAACTCGTTAAAGTTTTTATTAACTTCCTTGAATGTTGTATCTAATTTTTCTCTTGTTTCACTATCAATTTTTTTAATTGCATTTTCAAGGGTTGCCATTGCCTCAGTTAAATCATCGGATTGCTTTTGTAAGTAATTTTTTCTTTCTTGGATAGAATTTAACTCATCTATGGCTGCTTGGTTAACAGGGCCAAGGCGTTCCATTTTAAGGCGTAGTGAATGACACTTCTCTATTATTGACTCAACATTTGTATCAGTGTCGATTGAATCTAACAAAGCATTTTCTTCAAATGAGGTTTTTTCAATTTCTTGGCAACATTGCTGAAATAAGATCTGAGCTTCTCTCTCTTGTATTTTAGATTCTTGCAGCTTTTCAGTCAGTGGATTCAATGAGTATTGCTTTTCTAACCTCGTGCTCTCTAGATTTTTTAAATTAACCTCTTTCGCTAAAAGTGTTTCCCTAGCTTTAATTAATTTTTTTTCCGCCTCTTCTTTTTCTTGAAGGCTTTTTTTAAGCATTGATTCTTGGTTTTCAGAACTTTTATCATTTAACTGGCTATGCGCATCTTCAATTAATTTTTCTTGACGCGTTTTTTCGTTTGAGTTGTGAGTTAATTTTTCAAAAAAATCTTCATGTTTATTTTGATAAATTTTTAAATTAAATATAAGCTCTTGTTCTTCTTTGTCACGAGCAACAACCCTTCCCCTTTCAGATTCAAATTGTTTTTCTAAGACATTTTTATTCTTTGATAACCCCTCTAAAATATCTTGATAATTTAACTTATCTTTTTTGTGAGCACTTAAACTATCTTGTTTCTGATTGAGCTCTCCAATAAATTCTCTTATTTTTTTTATAGCTCCTTCAATCTCGCTATCTATATTAACGACTCTTTCCTGCCTATGTATTTCAATTTGTTGAAGCTTATTTAGCTCTAAATTAATTGAATTTTTCTCTTCAATAAGGTTAAATTTTTTCTCCGATAAAAGCTCTACTTCATTTTTTAAGTTTCCTAATTTTATTATATGTTCATCTGTTATATTGATAGCGTTATCTAATTTTTCCTTATGTGTAGGCAAGTCTTTCTTTAAGTCCTCAAGCAGCATAAAGTTAGTTAGTTTATTTGAATTGGCTTTGTTCTCAGACCGAAATACTTGAAAGTTTTTACCATGTATATTTCCAAAATGATCAATTAATATTTCGCCAAATTTTAAATCTTTAAGATTACTTTCTAGCTCTTGTTCATTTGTAATGTAGGTATGACACAACCACTCGGTTAATACATCATTTATATTGATTTCTTTTGAGCGAATTTTGGACAGTAGTGAAGTAAGTTTTGGGTTGGACGTATTTACAGTACTTGAGCTACCCTTATAAACCACAGCAATACTTGCTGGTATATCCTTAAGTGATTGAGGTGATATTCTTTTATTTTCATAGGCGTTCGCATATTCAGAAAGAAGGAAGCCTACTGCCTTTTCCCAATCCTTTTCAATATCGACTTTTTTAAATATATTCATATTTTTGTCGATACCCTCCTTATTAAGAAATTTACTAGTCACTTCATCATTTATTTCAATATCTACAAAGCTTGATAGTGTCGTGATTTGTACCTCAGTCTGCTGAAACTTCTTAAGATGTTCTTGCTTTTTAAGATTCAGGCTTTCTGTTTCTCTTTCAAGCCTATTAAGCAAATCTTTTTTCTTTGATAATTCATCATCAGTCGATGATATTTGATTATCTATATCTTTAATGTGACTTGAAGGGGTATGCTTATTGTGCGACCCTTTTTGTTTTATAATCGAAGATTCATCATGAAGCTGTTTTTTTCTTACTTCTAGATCTTCAATAATTTTATTAATATAATCAATTCGAGTTGACTCGAGATTGATTAGCTCATGTATTTTTTGATTTTCACTTTGTTGAATTTCTAACTTCGCTATTGCAGCTCTATATTCCGCTTCTACCTCTACAAGCCTTGCTTTGTCAGCTCCAGAATTTTGTTGGTGCTGTGAAAGTTTTTCGTTTTCAATTTGTATTAAATTTTGATTTTCCTCCATACCTTTTTCAATTTCTTCAATTGAAGTGGTATGAGATGTTAATTTCTCTTCACTCTCTACTAATGTAATCTTTAATCTTTCAAGATTATTTTTGATATTATTCAGGGCATTTTCTGCATCCGATACAAGCGCGTTCACTTGATAAAATTTAGCTTGAGCAGAGTTTATTTCGTTAGATGTATTAGAATGTTCTTGCCTTGCATTCTCAACATTAACTTCGATATTTCTTAATGCCGTTGTGAATTGATCTAACTCGGACTGTTGATTGGTGATGAGCATTTTTATTTCACCCCAAGATTCATTAGCATCTCTTTTCTTCAAAGCCCAGACTTGCCCTTCCTGAAATTTTAAATTTTCTTGGTGTTTATTGTATTTACTTGCTGTCTCCGCTTGAGACCCAAGCTTGGTTATTTGTTGATTGATTTCTCTTAACAAGTCTTCAACGCGGGATAGATTATCTTTTGTATCACGCAGACGATATTCTGTTTCTTTCCTTCTTTCTTTATATTGACTCACGCCAGCAGCTTCCTCAAGGAAGTTTTTCAGCTCTTCTGGCTTTGCTTCGATAATTTGTGAGACAGTGTTTTGCCCGATGATTGCATAGCCCTTGGCTCCTAAACCAGTACCTAGAAATAAGTCGGCAACATCCTTTCTTCTAACTTGGGTATTATTTATATAATAAGTTGACCCTTTTTCCTTTTCGATGACTCTCTTGACAGATATTTCTGCATAACTAGCCCATGCTTGGGGTGCCATACCTTCGGAATTATCAAAGAAAAGTTCAGCGCTTGCTCTAGAAACAGCCTGCCTAGTGTCACTTCCATAGAATATGACATCTTCCATCGTCCCTCCTCTAAGCTCTTTGGCAGAAGACGAACCTAAGACCCACTTAATTGATTCAGTTACATTGGACTTACCGCAACCATTTGGACCTACAATCGCTGCTAATTGTGCATCTACTTTTATTGTTGTGGGATCAACAAATGTTTTAAAGCCGGCTAATTTAATTTGTTTAAGTTTCAATTGTTATCAATCTTTGGATTTTGTTGAAAAAGAATTCGTTCAAAGCAGTATAATGTCATCTTTAAAATAAATTTAAGCATAAATTATGAATCAAAATTCACTTGGTGGAAAGCCAACAGCCCAACCCACCAAAACATTAGAAACATTCGAAAATCCCAACACTAAAAGAGATATTCATATTCATATGCAAATACCAGAGTTTACTTGCCTATGTCCTAAAACAGGTCAACCTGACTTTGCTACTTTATACCTTGATTATATCCCCGATAAGACTTGTGTGGAACTAAAAAGTCTAAAACTCTATATCTGGTCATTTAGAGATGAGGGATGCTTTCATGAGGCAGTAACGAACA
>Ga0209815_1000346_pt1 | contig 34417 bp, 32 predicted proteins | sample CoawatmetaG00DNA_FD_187507 | JGI IMG/M metagenome (GOLD analysis project Ga0209815, IMG submission 187507) | Marine microbial communities from the West Antarctic Peninsula - Coastal water metaG002-DNA (SPAdes) (version 2) | ecosystem: Environmental > Aquatic > Marine > Coastal ...
GAATATTGACCCCAGATGAAGCCTATGACAGAAAAATGGAACCAATGAGATCAGCAGCCTAAATGAAACCCTGATCCACCTTAAGTTGGCTGCAGACTGGTCGAAATACCAGGACCACCTCTACATTCGTGACGGACGGTATATCGAAGCCAGCTTCGGCGCCGCTTATCGCCCTGTAGACAACGAGCGGGTTAATGCCTTGTTTAGTTACACCTATTTGGAAGATCTTCCGGGCCAGGATCAAGTAAACCTTGAGGGCGATGTTAACGGTCCGCGTCAGCGCAGCCATATCCTGTCTGCGGACGTGAACTATGACATAGATCGGTAGTGGACCATCGGTGCTAAATACGGCTACCGCCGCGCTGAAGTTGAGACGGTCCGCGGTTCTGACGATTTCCAAACCAATACTGCGCATTTGGGTATCTTGCGGGCCGACTACCACGTGGTCAGCCTGTGGGACATCAGTGCCGAAGCGCGGGTGATGTATTTCGTAGAAACCGGAGTGACCGAAACGGGTGGGCTGATCGGCGTTTGGCGGCACTTAGGAAATAATGTTAAAATTGGTGCGGGTTACCAGTTTAACGATATATCTGACGACCTGCGACAAATTGAAGGTAGGAAAGAAGGCCTGTTCCTGAACATCATCGCAAAGTTCTGATTAAAGCTAAACAAGCAGTTGAAACGGGTCACCATGGGTGGCCCGTTTTCTATTAGATTGCAGTGATTTCGGGCAACGGCCCGTCTTGTCACCGCGCCGCTTTTTCTGTGATGCCGGATGTGCCTTGACGGCGGGCAAGTTCTGCCATGACATCGCTGAGCGCGACGTCGCTGGCGGCAAGCATCACAAGCAAGTGGTACAGAACATCTGCTGCCTCTGACGTCAGCGCCGCTTTGTCGCCTTTGACGGCCTCGATGATCGCCTCGATCGCTTCTTCACCGAATTTTTCGGCGCATTTTTCTGGGCCCTTGGATAGCAGCTTGGCTGTCCAGCTGCTGTCCGGGTCTGCGGATTTGCGTGCGTCGATTATTTGCGCCAGATCATCGAGCGTCATGTCAACCTCATGGGGATGCCGGCAGCGGCCATGTGGGCCTTTGCCTCATTGATTGTGTAGGTGCCAAAGTGAAAGATGGACGCCGCGAGAACCGCAGATGCATGCCCTTGCGTGACCCCTTCGACAAGGTGGTCAAGCGTGCCGACCCCGCCAGATGCGATGACAGGTACATTGACAGCATCGCTGATTGCGCGGGTCAGTGGCAGGTTAAAGCCTGCTTTGGTCCCGTCGCGGTCCATCGAAGTCAGCAGGATTTCGCCCGCCCCTTTGGCGACGACGAGTTTGGCAAATTCTACTGCGTCGATGCCGGTGGCTTTGCGTCCACCGTGGGTGAATATTTCCCATTTGCCCGGCGCCACGGTTTTGGCGTCAATTGCAACCACGATGCATTGACTGCCGAACCGCATAGCTGCGTCTTCAATCACATTGGGGTCGGCGACTGCAGCAGAGTTAAAGCTGACTTTGTCAGCCCCAGCCAACAACAAGTCACGCACATCGTGGTGGGTGCGCACACCGCCGCCGATGGTTAGCGGCATGAAGCATTGTTCGGCAGTCCGTGTCGCCAGATCAAACATCGTGCCCCGGTTTTCAACGGTGGCCTTAATGTCGAGGAACACAAGTTCATCCGCGCCCGCGATGTTATAGGCGATGGCTTGTTCAACGGGATCTCCCGCGTCGATGAGATCAACGAAGTTGACGCCTTTGACGGTGCGCCCTTCGGCGACATCGAGGCAGGGGATGATGCGGGTTTTGAGCATGTTATTTGAGTAACGCGAGAGCGTCGGTCAGGTCAATCGCCCCGTCATAAAGCGCGCGCCCTGAGATCGCGCCAGATATCACGCCTGTGTCCTTCAGCGCGGTCAGGTCGGCCATGGACGATACGCCACCTGATGCGATCACGGGGATATTCACGGCCCGCGCGAGGGCGGCAGTTGCGTCGATGTTTGGCCCTTTCATGGCCCCATCGCGCAGGATGTCGGTGTAGATGATGGCGGATATGCCTGCATCCTCGAATTGGCGGGCGAGATCGACGACTTGGATGTCGGTCTCGGTGGCCCAGCCGCGTGTCGCCACAAAACCGTTGCGCGCATCAAGGCCCACGGCGACTTTGCCGGGGAATTCGCGGGCGGCTTCGCGCACCAGATCGGGGTTTTCCACCGCTACGGTCCCAAGGATCACACGCGCAAGGCCGCGCTCAATCCAACGCGCTATGGTTTTCATATCGCGGATGCCGCCGCCAAGCTGGGCAGGGACGGGGCAGGCCTTAAGGATCGCCTCAACTGGGGCTGCGTTGACCGGTGTACCTGCAAATGCGCCGTTTAGGTCGACGAGGTGTAGCCATTCACAGCCTGCGTCGACAAATGCGCGGGCTTGGGCCGTTGGATCATCGTTGAAGACCGTCGTTTGGTCCATGTCCCCGTGTACAAGCCGCACGGCGTTCCCGTCTTTGAGGTCGATTGCGGGGTAGAGGATCATGGCGCAGCCCTTTGATTTGGTGGTCCTGCGCGTTTTTGCACAAGCCGTCCCAGATTGCAAAGGACCCAACGTCAGTCTTGCGTGGAATCGCAGTGATCGCGCAGGGTGAGCGCAGAAATCGGGAGAGAGAGACCACAATGAAACGTATTTTGAAAACCGCCATTGCGCTGATCGCATTTGCAACACCTGCATTGGCTGACCCTGCAGAGGGTATCTGGCAAACTGAAGTTGACGATGGTGCATTTGCTTATGTCACGATTGCCCCATGTGGGGCTGCGTTTTGCGGCGCGATTTCGCGCACGTTCCGCAATGGCGGCGAAGAGTATCAGTCCGAAAACATCGGTCGTCAGATCGTGATCGATATGGTTGCGGCGGGGGACGGCACGTATAAAGGTCAAGCTTGGCGTCCATCCAACGACAAAATTTACGTTGGCAAGATGTCTGTTGCGGGCAATGCGTTGGTTCTTAAGGGCTGCGTTGCTGGTGGCCTGATCTGCATCGGCCAAGACTGGATCCGCGTCCCGTAACGCCTCACGCATTTAGAACGAGGCCTTCGCCCCTTACACATGGGGGTGGGGGCCTTTTTTATGCGCAATGGGTCGCATCCCCGCGTTGGCAGTTGCCCGCGTCGGGTGTAGGTGATGTGCAACGCGCAAGATAGGCTGCAGCATGGACATCATCTTTGACAATGGACCGCTTGACGGCGGATCGGCATTTGCCCGCCCGCACGATGTGTTGGTCGCGCACCAGATGGATGAAGTGCCTGCGGTTTTGGCCGCGATGGAGGCTGCGGGCAGCGCGGGCCATTGGTTGGCGGGCATGGCGAGCTACGAGCTGGGCTATATGTTTTCAAACAAGCTGCGCGATCTGATGCCAGACGGGCGGCGGCTGCCGTTGTTGCAGTTTGGGGTGTTTGATGCGCCCAAGGTTTGCAGTGGACCACCCCCGATGGGAACAACGCCCACAATCACGGCCCCAGAGCCTGTTTGGGGGTTTGACCGCTACGCCGCTGCGATGGTCACGCTAAAGGATTATATCGCGGCGGGTGATGTGTATCAGGCAAACTTTACGTTCCCGATGACGGCTCAGATGACTGGCCATCCAGCGGATTTATATGCGGCCTTAAAAACCCGCCAGCCTGTGGGCCATGGCGTTTATGTTGATTTGGGTGACGATGTGCTGTTGTCGCGATCGCCAGAGCTGTTCTTTGAAGTCAACGGATCAGGCCAAATCACCACCCGCCCGATGAAAGGTACGATGCCGCGCGGCGCGTCGCCGCAGATGGATCATGCCAACAAAAACTGGCTGATGAGTTCGGCCAAGGACCGCGCCGAGAACCTGATGATCGTGGATTTGCTGCGCAATGACGTCGGCCGTTTGGCCGAGATCGGGTCTGTCAAAGTGCCCAAGCTGTTTTCGATTGAAACCTATGAGACCGTGCATCAAATGACGTCAGAGGTGCGCGCACAATTGCGGCCTGACCTGACGGTCACCGATTTGTTCAGCGCCTTGTTTCCGTGTGGGTCAATCACCGGTGCGCCGAAAATCCGCGCTATGCAGATCATTGCAGAACTAGAGGATGCGCCCCGCGATGCCTATTGTGGGGCGATTGGCTGGCTGTCACCAGATGGACCAATGGGATTCAACGTGGCGATCCGCACGTTGTTGGTTGGTAAGGGCGGCGATGTCCGCCTGAATGTCGGGGGCGGGATCGTGTATGACAGTACCGCCGAGGCCGAATATGAGGAAGCCCTATGGAAAGCACGTTTCGCGACACTTACCCCGACGACCTGAGGGTGATCGAGACCTTTGGGGCTGGACCTGACGGTTTGCCCCGCTGGCCTGCGCACCGCGCACGGCTGATAGCGACCTGTGCGCGGCTGGGGATCGTGCCGGACCTTGAACTCGTCGATGCGGCTGTTGCGGTGTTGGATGTGTCCGTGCCGATGCGCGTGCGCCTGACGGTCGATTTGACGGGTGGATTGAACGTTGAGGCGGTGCCCGCGGGCAAGACGCCTGATCAATGGCGGATTGGCTTGGACGATCATGTGGTGGATGCGGATGACCCGTGGTTTACGGTGAAAACAACGCAGCGTGCGATTTATGATAGCGCCCGCGCTGCACTGCCCAACGGTTTGGATGAGGTTGTTTTTGTCAACCAATCGGGCTTTGTTTCTGAGGGAACGATTACAAATGTGTTTATCCAAAACGATGGTATCTTGCTAACTCCGGCTTTTTCGGATGGGGTTTTGCCGGGTATTTTGCGGGCGGAGTTATTGAACGATGGGCGTGCGAAAGAAGCGCAATTGCGCTGGGCCGATGTTTTGGCCGCTGAAGATGTGTTTGTCGGCAACTCGCTGCGCGGGTTGATCCGCGCTGTGGTTTAGGCTGGGCGCAGGCCTGTTTCGACCAAAAGGCCACGCCGCTTCGCTTCGTAATAATAGCCGCGCGCGTACCAACTGACGGCGGTGGCCTCGTCGCCGTCCGACACAAGCCAAGCGCCGCGCAAGTATTTGCCCGCATAGATCAGGTTTGTTTCCGCATTAAGTAGCTCGGAGGCTGGACCGCGATGGCCCATTGTGCGCGCCGTTTGCGGCAGAACTTGCATCAAGCCATAGTAGGGGCCGTTGCGCGCGGCTGGCCGGTAATCGCTTTCGCGTTGAATGAGGCTGGCGGGGATGTCATGAATGGTTGCGTATTTGTTGACCAAGGCCCGCAGTTCGGGTGTTTCATTGGGGTGCAAGGGTTGCGCGCTGCGGGACACAGATGTTGCGTCCCGTCGCCGCCCACAAGCCGATAGGGCGGTGGCAGATGCGAGTATGAGGAATGCGCGGCGTTTCATGATCTTATGCTATCAGGTGGTGCGCCTGTTGTCGTGGGTCTAGGGCATCCAGCGCAAGAAGTTGCCGATCATGCGCAAACCGCTGTCTTGGCTCTTCTCGGGGTGAAACTGCATCCCAATGATATTGTCGCGCCCAACGATGGCCGTGATGTCGCCTGCATAATCCACATGCGCCAAACGGTGCGCAGGGTCGACCACGTCCATCGCATAGGAATGTACGAAATACGCGTGATCGCCGGACGTGATCCCGTCTAGGACGGGGTGGGGGCTGTCGATGATCAGATCGTTCCAACCCATATGCGGGATTTTCTGACCGGGGGCGTTGATCGGGCGGATGTCGCCGCTGATCCAATCGAACCCTGCCGTGGGCGCATATTCGTGCCCTGTGGTCGCCAACATCTGCATGCCGACGCAAATCCCCATGAAGGGGACAGCGCGGGTTGTGACGGCCTCTGATATGGCCTCGGCCAAGGCGGTGCGCCCAAACAATTCATTGCGACAATGCGGGAATGCACCGTCACCAGGCAGCACGATCCGGTCGGCGCGGGCCACGACATCGGCGTCCGAGGACACAATGACGGGGCCAGCGCCTGTTTCCAGTGCCATCCGTTCGAACGCTTTTTGCGCAGAATGTAAGTTGCCACTGTCGTAATCGACAAGAACCGTGGTCATAGGCTGCCCTTGGTGGATGGGATCGCGTCGGCCTTGCGCGGGTCGGTCTCCAGCGCATCACGCAGCGCGCGGGCCACGGATTTGAAAGCGGCTTCCACGATGTGGTGCGCGTTGAACCCGTGCAATTTGTCGATGTGCAACGTGATGCCGCCGTGCGTGGACAGCGCCTGAAAAAACTCGCGAACCAGTTCAGTGTCAAACGTGCCAATCTTGCCAAATGGCAAATCCAGATTGCAGATTAGATAGGGACGCGCGGACAGATCCAGCGCGCAACGGATTTGCGCGTCGTCCATCGCCAAGTGGCAGGACCCGTAACGCACGATGCCCTTTTTGTCGTCCATGGCTTGGGTCAAGGCTTGGCCGATTGCGATGCCGACGTCTTCGACGGTGTGGTGGTCGTCGATGTGCAGATCACCCGATGCACGCACGGTCATGTCAATTAACGCGTGGCGCGACAGCTGATCGAGCATGTGGTCAAAGAACCCAACGCCCGTCTGGTTGTCGTAAATACCTGTTCCATCAAGGTTCAGGGTCACGGTGATATCTGTCTCGGCGGTCTTGCGGGTGATCGTTGCTGTGCGCATGACATGTCCTTTTGCGGGAGGTGTTGGGCGACTTATAGGCGGGAGCGGGCCATCCGCCAAGTCCCTAGCCATGCAGTTAAGCCAACCTGTGGCCTAAAACGACGAAAGGCCACCCGAAGGCGACCTTGTCGTTAACCAACTGGGTTTGTTGGTTAAATTGGAGCGGGCGAAGAGATTCGAACTCTCGACCTAAACCTTGGCAAGGTTTCGCTCTACCCCTGAGCTACGCCCGCATCCTGTGACGTGATCTACAAATAGTGACCGCTGTCCGCAAGGCCAAAAATGAAGGTTTTCGAATTTTTCTGAATTGCGCTCTATTCCGACGCTAGGTCACGCTGAATTGCACGGTTTGGGCCGACGTCTTGGCTATGTGCGATAACGCCGTCAGGGGTCAACAATAACAGCCCATATGCACCAGGTTCATCGATGGATAACGACGAATCTGGGTTGGTCAGGTCAAGCAGCCCTTGATGGCAAGGGCTTTTGAACATGGTGCCACGGCACGCCGCGCAGGCTGCCCGATATTGTCCGGTGGATGTGGCCGCAAAACAGATGCGCGCTTGGATGTGCGCCGAGCATATCAAGCACCTGATCTCCGTCAGCCAATTTGATCGCGTCCATGCTGACGATGCCTGTGTCAAATGGCGGGTGATGTGAAAACACCAACGGCATTAGGCCGCCAGTTTCATCAAGCCGATCTTGCAGCCACGCTGTGCGGACTGCACACATTCGCCCTGCGTGGTGGCCTTTGGGGTAGGGCGGGCCGTCCAACGTATCGACGGTGATGATCCGATGATGATCAAGGTCAACATAATGTTGCGCGAAGCCGCCCCCGTCTTTGGGGGCGTCCGCGAACACCGCATAAAACGCGTCGCGCCTGTCATGATTTCCGAGCATCGGGATCACGGGGATCGGACAATCTTTGAGCGCGCCGTGCAGGCGTTCATATTGATCGACAGTTCCGTGATGCGTCAGATCACCCATCAAGATCAACAGCCGCGCATCGGGGTGGTCGGTCAGGGCTGCATCCAACACAGATTGGAAACGCACCACCGGATCAAGCCCGATGATAGTGTCACCCGCGCTGGTGATATGGATGTCGGTGATCACGATAATCTTGGTCATTGTCGGTGCTCATATTTGCATCTTGGGGGGGGGGGGTGGAACACCCAATTAGATAAGTGTTTGTAGCACCAAAGTGAGCGACAAAACGACAAGGCTCAGGAACGTACTAAGCATGCCATAGGTGCGCAATTTGCGACCGACTGCGTTGTGCATGTTTTCAAGACCATAAACATGGGCCAACCGGCCACCCAATATTGCCAAACCCAGTACAATCAACAACAGTCTTGGCGCGTTCTGAAGCTCGGCAATGGCCATCAATATAAGCGCCAGCGGGACATATTCGTTAAAATTGCCATGCTGACGGATGCGCGTCTCTAGGGTTTTGTTTGCAGCATCGCCAAGCGACACCTTATTGCTGCGCCGCACGCCGATGACCCTCATTGCAAGGGCGATATATAGTATGGCCGCCAATGCAGCGATGATTGAGGTGACTGGTAACATGAATGATCTTTCATTTGCGGTGGTGTAGACGGGCTTGCCCCATTGCCTGCGCCAGCAGCCAATGGCCCAAGCCCGCCGAGGTTATTCAAGTTCGATCAGCAAATCCTTGGCGTCGATCTGGCTACCTGCGTTCACATGGACCGCCTTGATAACGGCGTCGCGTTCCGCGTGGATACCGGTTTCCATTTTCATGGCCTCGATGGTCAACAACAGATCGCCTTCTTTGACCTCTTTGCCCGCCAACGCGGCCACTGTTGCCACAACACCGGGCATCGGTGCGCCGATGTGGTTGGCGTTGCCTGCTTCGGCCTTGGGGCGGGTGACCTTTTCAGATGCCGCAAGTCGGTTCATCACACGGACTGTGCGCGGTTGGCCGTTCAACTCAAAGAACACTTTGACCTCGCCGTCCTCGGATACTTCGGACACCGCTTGCATGCGGATTTCAAGGGTCTTGCCCGGATCGATCTCGGCGCTGATCTCTTCGCCCGGTTTCATGCCGTAAAAGAACGCTTTGGTTGGCAGGGTCCGCACGGGGCCGTATGTGCGGTGGCGGCCCATGTAATCAAGGAACACTTTGGGGTACATCAAATACCCGTTCAGGTCTTCGTTATCGACGCTGCGTCCCTCAAGCTGGGCTGACAGATCGGCGCGTGTGGCCTCCAGATCGACGGCAGGCATGTGTTCTCCGGGGCGGTCCGTCGTCGGCTTTTCACCCTTGAGGATTTTCTTTTGAATGGCCTTTGGCCAACCGCCAGGAGGTTGCCCAAGCGACCCTTTCATCATGTCCACAACGCTGTCGGGGAACACGACGTCTGTGGTGGCATCCTCGACCTGCGCGCGGGTCAGGTTTTGGCTGACCATCATCAGGGCCATGTCGCCGACAACTTTGGACGAAGGCGTCACCTTGACGATATCGCCGAACATTTGGTTCACATCCGCATAGGTCTGCGCGACCTCATGCCAGCGTTCCTCAAGACCCAAGGACCGTGCTTGCGATTTCAGGTTGGTAAACTGCCCACCGGGCATTTCGTGCAGGTAAACTTCGGAGGCAGGCGCCTGTAGGCCGGATTCGAACGCCGTGTAATGCGCGCGGACCTGTTCAAAATAGTTACTTATCTCGCGGATCGCGGTCACATTTAGGCCGGTATCGCGGTCGGTTCCCTTAAGCGCCTCAACGATTGATCCCAAAGTCGGCTGCGACGTGTTCCCCGACAGTGCGTCCATCGCGGCATCAACCACGTCAACGCCTGCGTCAGATACCGCGAGCACAGTCGCAATTGCGGCACCCGATGTGTCATGTGTGTGAAAATGGATCGGCAGGCCAGTTTCCTCTTTCAGCGCAGTGACAAGCACGCGTCCAGCAGCAGGTTTTAGCAACCCAGCCATGTCTTTCAAGCCAAGCACATGTGCGCCTGCGGCCTCTAATTCTTTGGCCATGCCGACATAATATTTAAGGTCGTATTTGCTGCGGTCGGGATCAAGAAGATCGCCTGTATAGCAAATCGTGCCCTCAATGACCTTGCCAGATTTACCGACAGCGTCCATCGCCACGCGCATGTTTTCAACCCAGTTCAGGCTGTCAAACACGCGAAATACGTCAACGCCGGATTCTGCCGCTTGGGCCACAAACGATTGCACCACATTGTCAGGATAGTTGGTGTAGCCAACGCCGTTGGACGCGCGCAAAAGCATCTGCGTCATGATATTTGGCATCTGTGCACGAATATCGCGCAGGCGCTGCCACGGGCATTCTTGCAAGAACCGGTAGGCCACATCAAACGTCGCGCCACCCCAGCATTCAACGCTGAATAGCTGGTTCATCTTGGTCGTATAGGCAGGGGCCACATTTATCATGTCGATCGACCGCATGCGTGTCGCAAGCAACGACTGATGGCCATCGCGCATGGTGGTGTCAGTGATCAACAGTTGGGACTGATCGCGCATCCAGTTGGCCACGCCTTCTGGGCCGGATTTGTCCAGAATTTGGCGGGTGCCGTCTGGCACATCCGTTGTCGGCTTTACCGGTGGCTTGGGCGATTTGACGTCGGCGGCGGGTTTCACACGCCCTGCAGTCTCAGGATGCCCGTTCACGGTTATATCCGCAATATAGGTCAGGATCTTAGTGGCGCGGTCACGGCGTTTCTTGAAATCAAACAGGTCCGGTGTCTGGTCGATGAATTTCGTGTGGTATTCGTTGTTCAGGAACGTCGGATGCTTCAGCAGGTTTTCCACAAACGCAATATTCGTAGATACACCGCGAATACGGAATTCGCGCAAGGCGCGGTCCATGCGGGCAATCGCCATTTCAGGGGTCGGCGCGCGCGCGGTCACTTTGGTCAGCAAACTGTCATAGAATCGCGTGATAACAGCACCAGAATAGGCGGTGCCACCATCAAGCCGGATACCCGGACCAGTGGCTGATCGGTACATTTGAATGCGGCCATAATCGGGGATAAAGTTGTTCTGCGGGTCCTCGGTTGTGACACGGCACTGCAACGCATGACCATCAAGCTTGACGTCATATTGCGACGCACAGCCTGTGGCCTCGACCAAGGATTTGCCTTCAGCGATCAAAATTTGGGCGCGTACGATGTCGATGCCTGTGACTTCTTCTGTCACCGTATGCTCAACTTGGACGCGCGGATTTACTTCGATAAAGTAGAACTCGCCAGTATCCATATCCATTAGGAATTCGACGGTGCCTGCACATTCATAGTTTACGAACTGGCAGATCTTCTTGCCCAATTGGCAGATTTTCTCGCGCTGGGCTTCGGACAAATAGGGGGCAGGGGCGCGTTCCACGACCTTTTGGTTGCGGCGCTGGACTGAACAGTCACGTTCCCAAAGGTGGTAAATCTCGCCGTGGCTGTCGCCCAAAATCTGGACTTCGACGTGGCGGGCGCGCACGATCATTTTCTCTAGAAAACCTGCGCCATTGCCAAATGCGGCTTCGGCTTCGCGGCGGCCTTCCAGCACTTTTTCCTGTAGTTCAGATTCGTTTTCGATGGCACGCATACCGCGTCCACCGCCGCCAAATGACGCCTTAAGCATCAAAGGATAGCCAACCGCAGCGGCTTGCTCTTTGATCAGGTCCATGTCGTCGCCAAGCACGACAGTCGCAGGAATGACAGGCACGCCTGCCTCGACTGCAACATCACGCGCGGATGCTTTGTCGCCAAGCTGGCGCATGGTTTTGGCTTTGGGGCCGATGAATGTGATGCCCGCGTCTGTGCACGCATCTACGAATTCAGGGTTTTCCGACAATAGGCCATAACCTGGGTGGATCGCGTCAGCGCCAGACATTTTGGCGACGCGGATGATTTCTTCAATTGATAGATATGCGGCCACGGGCCCCATGCCCTCGCCAATGCGGTAGGCCTCGTCGGCTTTAAATCGGTGCAGGCCCAATTTGTCCTCTTCTGCGAAAACCGCGACCGTTTTCTTGCCCATCTCATTGGCAGCCCGCATGATGCGGATGGCGATTTCACCTCGGTTGGCGATCAGGATTTTCTGGAAGTCGGCCATGAATTGTGGTCCCTATTTTGCAGTTGCAGCATTTCTGCACAAAAACGGGGCAACGTAAACACGTAGTGTTGGGTATTTGTTACCGCTAACATGACGATTTGCCCGAAATGTCATGCGCTAACAGAACAAGCGGGTCCGAATCGGCATCGCATGAGGCAATCGACCTGCTGGGCTAACGCAGGCGGCTTTTTAGGTCTGCGAGGGTTGGCGTGCCGAGTTGGCCCATGTTGGCGATCATATCTTGGCGCAGAATGTCGAGAACATGTGCGCCACCCTTTTCGCCCAACGCCCCAAGCCCATAATGGAACGCGCGCCCGAGCATCACAAAATCTGCCCCCAGCGCCAATGCGCGAATGACGTCGAGCCCGCCTTCAATGCCGCTATCCATGATCAACGGGAGGGTGGTGGCGGCACGCACAAACGGCAGCTGTTCAATGGTTGCAGGTCCGCCGTCAAACTGACGACCCGCGTGGTTGGATATCCAAAGCGCGTCAACACCGCGTGCTTGCAGCGCTGTCGCATCGGCAGGCAGGCTGACGCCTTTGACGATAAGCGGCCCGTCCCACTGCGCGCGCAGTTTGTCGATGTAGGACCAATCGGGCGATGTGCGCAGCAAATAACCGACGTGTTGATTGGACGGCAGGGCGGTTTTCTGGTCGGCGTAGCTATCCATTAGCTTCATGCGCGGCATACCAGTTTTGCTGATACCAGCCAGCCAAGCTGGGCACTGTGCCGCTTGAATTGCCAAGCGCGGTGTCAGACGTGGCGGTTGTTGCAACCCACCACGTGTTTGCCGTTCGCGCCGCGAGGCCACGGGCACATCGACGGTCATCACAAGCGTATGAAATCCAGCATCCTTTGCACGTTTAAGCATATCGCCCCGAATTTCGGCGTCGCGGGGCGGATAGATTTGAAACCAACCTTGATCGCCAATATCGCCTGCGACGTCTTCAGGTGTTTGGGTCGCCACTGTCGAAATGGTGTACGGGATGCCTTGCGCCGCGCCTGTGCGTGCCAGCATTTGTTCCGCACCTGGCCAGATCAGGCCCGACATGCCAACCGGTGCGATGCCCACAGGCATGGGGTAGTCGCGCCCAAGGAAAGTTGTGGTCAGGTCTGGCGTGAACTCGCCGTGCAATATCGAAGGGCTAAGCAAGATGTCGTCAAATTTGGACCGGTTGCGCGCTTGCGTAATTTCGGAGCCCGTTGCGCTATCAAGGTATTCCCACACAAAATGTGGAATACGCTTGCGGGCGCGAAGTTTAAGGTCGGATATGGCGGGGTATCTGTTGTGCAATGACATGCGCTTGAGGATATGGCGTTCGCCGTGCAGAGGGAAGCATATATTTGCGGCTGTCGGAGCCTCCGGCGGACATATTTAGGCTCGGAAAAAGCGGGCGGAACAGAGTGTGAACAAGGCTTTTACACATCGGCGAATATGGTTATGGTGCCCGACATGAATGATTATTCCGAAGATGATGCCTTTGAGGCCGCAGTTCCGTTGTCCCAGCGTGCCATGGCAGGCCGTGCAGCTCCCTATTTGGATGGGTTGAACCCTGCGCAACGCGAGGCGGTTGAAGCGATACAAGGACCGGTGTTGATGCTGGCGGGTGCTGGCACAGGCAAGACCAAGGCGTTGACGACCCGCATTGGTCATTTGTTGCTTACTGGCAATGCGCAAACCCATCAGATTTTGGCAGTGACATTTACCAACAAAGCCGCGCGCGAAATGAAAAACCGTGTTGGCGCGATGATGGGGCAAGCGGTTGAGGGCATGCCTTGGCTGGGGACGTTCCATTCGGTCTGTGCCAAGCTGCTGCGCCGGCACGCTGAATTGGTAGGGCTCAAGTCGAGCTTTACGATTTTGGATACCGACGACCAGATCCGTCTGATGAAACAGTTGATCCGTGCCACTGACATTGACGAAAAGCGTTGGCCGCCGCGCATGTTGGCAGGGATCATTGATGGCTGGAAAAACCGCGCGCTGACGCCAGATAATGTGCCCGCCGCAGATGGCGGCGCGTTTGATCACCGCGGGGTTGAGCTTTACGCCACCTATCAGCTGCGTTTGCGCGAGCTGAATGCCGTCGATTTTGGCGACATCTTGCTGCATATGGTCACGATTTTTCAAAAGCACGAAGATGTGCTGGAACAGTATCAGCGCTGGTTCAAATTTATCCTTGTGGACGAGTATCAAGATACCAACGTCGCCCAGTACTTGTGGCTGCGCCTGCTGGCTGCCAAGCATAAGAACATCTGTTGTGTTGGTGATGATGATCAGTCGATCTACGGCTGGCGCGGTGCCGAGGTCGGCAATATCTTGCGGTTTGAAAAAGACTTTCCCGGCGCCGTGGTTGTTCGATTGGAGCAGAATTATCGCTCAACGCCGCATATTTTGGCCGCTGCATCCGGCGTGATCGAAGGCAACAAGGGCCGTTTGGGCAAGACGTTGTTTACGGCCGAGCAAGACGGCGAAAAGGTCCGGCTGATCGGCCATTGGGACGGCGAAGAAGAGGCCCGCTGGATTGGTGAAGAGGTTGAGGCCTTGCAACGCGGCACCCGTGGATTGCAACAAGTCGGCCTTGATAGCATGGCAATTTTGGTGCGCGCGTCGCATCAGATGCGCGCGTTCGAGGACCGGTTCCTGACCATTGGCCTGCCGTACCGCGTGATAGGCGGCCCGCGATTTTACGAGCGCTTAGAGATCCGCGATGCAATGGCGTATTTCCGGCTGGCGGTATCTCAGGACGATGATCTGGCGTTTGAACGCATTGTGAACACACCCAAGCGCGGTCTTGGCGAAAAGGCCGTGCAGACAATTCAACGCGCCGCACGCGACAACGGTGTGAACCTTATTGAGGGTGCCCGGATGGTTTGCGAGGGCAAGCTGTTGGGCGGCAAGGGTTTGAAAGAACTGACCATTCTGGTGCAGGGATTAGACCGCTGGCATGCGCAACTATTGGGGCCGGTATTACAGGTCCTTGATGACAATTCGGTTGTGGATGACGAGGTGACCTGTGACGCGTTGAGCGATGTTAATCACTTGGCACTGGCTGAAACGATCCTTGATGAAAGCGGCTATACGGGGTTTTGGCAGAACGATAAAACGCCCGAAGCCCCAGGTCGGTTGGAAAACCTCAAGGAACTCGTGAAATCGCTGGAAAATCACGACACCCTGCAGGGGTTCTTGGAACACGTCAGCTTGATCATGGACAATGAGACCTCGGAGCAGGGCGAAAAGGTGTCGATTATGACGCTGCACGCGGCCAAGGGTCTTGAGTTTCCGGCGGTATTTTTACCCGGTTGGGAAGATGGTTTATTTCCGTCGCAGCGGTCGATGGATGAAAGCGGTCAAAAGGGCCTCGAGGAAGAGCGCAGGCTGGCCTATGTCGGCATCACGCGGGCCGAAGAAATCTGCACGATTTCCTTTGCGGCGAACCGGCGTGTGTATGGCCAGTGGCAATCGGCGATGCCGTCGCGGTTCATTGACGAGCTGCCCGAGGAACACGTCGATGTGCTGACCCCGCCCGGATTATACGGCGGCGGATACGGTGCGGCGGGCATGGCAGCAAGCGCAAATCCGGCGGTACAAGAAAGCCACGGATCGAACCTGCAACAAAAGGCAGCCGACGCGAATGTGTATAATTCACCCGGATGGCGGCGCTTGCAAAGCCGCAGCCAACAACGCGGCGTGGCCCGACCTGCGGTGACGATCGATATGACGGCGGTAAGCGCATTTTCAATTGCCGAACGCGTTTTCCATCAAAAATTTGGCTACGGAGAGGTCATGGGTATCGAGGGCGACAAGCTAGTAATCGAATTTGACAAAGCTGGGTCCAAACATGTGGTTGCCCGTTTTGTTGTCCCTGCCGATCAAGCCGATGATGTGCCGTTTTAATGCATCAGCATTGGGTAAAGTGACACGACCAACAGCACGGCCATTGTGATGTTAAACGCGCGCAACCGCCCCGCAGACCCCAAAAACCGACGGACTTGCACGCCCATCCATGCCCAAACCGTGACGGACGGCAGGTTTACGCATGAAAAAATCACGGCAACCATCGCAGCCCCTGCAGCGACGCCCATTGATTGCGGCGCATAGGCGCTAATCGCGGTGATGGCCATGAACCATGCTTTGGGATTGACCCATTGAAAGGCGGCGGCTTGTAAAAACGTGAACGGCTTGCCTGCGACTGATTTTGCCTCTGGCGGGACCGCATTGGCGATTTTCCAAGCCAGCCACAGCATATAGGTCGCACTGACGACCTTCAGGACAGTCTTCAAAACCGGATATGTGTCGAATATCTGCAACAGCAGGACACCGACCATGAACACCATAAACGCATGACCCAAGCTGATGCCCAGCATATGCGGGATGGTCCGACGCAGGCCGTAATTAGCACCTGACGCCATCAGCATCAGGTTATTGGGGCCGGGCGTAATGGATGACGCAAATGCGAAACCGATCAATGAAATGAAAACTGTGTATGTCATGGCCCATCTATAGACGGGTTTTTGCGCAAGTGAATTGCCAAGTTACGCGCGTGCGCTGAATGTGGACAATCGGCCTGCCTAAATCAGCGTTTGTGATGTCAGAAACCCTGCAAGGCTAAGCCCGCCAACGAGTGCCAAGAATATATGTGGAAAAAGCTGCATGATCACGGTCCTTTATGGATTGTGGTCATTGAACGGCTGGGCCGCGCATTTCCGTCGCAAAAGCTTATAAAGTTTTGAACATAAAAAAACGGCCATGCTCGGGAGGAGGTGAGCATGACCGTTTTCAATGATCGGCGGTCCACATATGTCTCGGGAGGAGAAAGACATGGGCCGCGTCCTCACAACGGATCACTCGGAAGGAGTAAGTTGCCGCTGTGGTAACATCGGGCCCACCGGGAGGAGGTGGCAGGACCGAAACTGGTTGGTGGTGGCGACACCCGGGAGGAGGTGGGTGTCGCCGCCGTTCCAATAACCCTAGGCGTCTACAGGGAGGAGGACGCTAAGGGTCAGACTTGATGAACTTAAACAGGGAGGAGTGTGCATCAAATTGGTTAATTAATTGCCGTATGCAGCTTCAAAAGCGATGCTCTTGATGGATGCCCGTGTCAGGCCAAGATCTGCAAGCTCGCGGTTGGTAAGGTTGTCCAACTCATCAACTGTTGTTGTGTATACTTTGCGCTGAGCGCGGGCTGCTGCGACGTTTTCAAGCAAAGCTGTAAACCGCTGTGCCAATGTGATGCCGTATGTGCGTGTCTCTGTGATAAAAGCCATGATGCTATCTTTCTTAATGTGTCTTGCGACGTATGCGGCGTATTCCGCGTTCTGTTGTGATCAATATGTATGACAATGCTGCACCTGCACAATCCCACAATTCATCAATGCTGCTATGCAGAAAATGCATAGATCAGGCTGTCCTAACGTCATGAAACTGTTGGTTAATTGTGCAGGTCCGTTTGCCACCTTGCGATTTTGGTCAAACCTGCGACATGTAGCCATGCAAATAGGCACGATATGAAGTGGGACGACGGATCATGGCGATAACAAAAAACGACATTTTAGGCGCGTTGGCAAAATTGGATTTGCCTGACGGCGGCAATTTGGTCAGCCGCGATATGATTCGCGCGCTGGGCGTTGATGCGGGCACGGTCCGATTTGTGATCGAGGCCCCTGATGCGGGTATGGCTGCCAAGATGGAACCACAGCGTCAGGCCGCTGAGGCTGCAGTCAAGGCACTGGATGGCGTCACGTCGGTATCAGTCGTTCTGACAGCCCACGGCCCTGCGCCCAAGGCACCAGAGCCGCCCAGCCTTAAAATTGGCGGCCATCCAAAGCCGCAGGCTGGCCCCGCTAAGGTAACTGGCGTTGACCGTATTCTGGCGATTGGGTCCGGTAAGGGCGGCGTTGGTAAATCGACCGTGTCGTCTAACCTTGCCGTGGCATTGGCCCGTGAAGGCCGCCGCGTCGGTCTGCTTGATGCCGATATATACGGCCCCAGCCAGCCGCGCATGATGGGTGTCAGTAAACGCCCCGCGTCCCCAGACGGCAAAACAATCATTCCGCTGAAAGCCCACGGCGTCACGATGATGTCGATTGGCCTGATGATGGACCCTGAAAAGGCGATCGTCTGGCGTGGCCCGATGTTGATGGGCGCTTTGCAGCAAATGCTGGGTCAGGTTGAATGGGGCGAGCTGGACGTGCTGATCGTTGATCTGCCACCGGGCACTGGTGATGTGCAACTGACGCTGTGCCAAAAGACCGAACTGACAGGCGCGATTGTTGTATCTACACCGCAGGACGTGGCGCTGCTTGATGCCCGCAAGGCGCTGGACATGTTCAACACGCTGAACACCCCTGTGCTGGGCATGATCGAAAACATGTCGACCTATATATGTCCCGAATGTGGGCACGAGGCGCATATCTTTGGGCATGGCGGCGTTGCGGCTGACGCTGAACGCTTTGGCATCCCGTTCCTTGGGGCCTTGCCGATTGATCTTGATACGCGGCTTGCCGGCGACGCAGGCACACCGATTGCGGCGGGGGATGGTCCGATGGCTGATGCATACCGTGCGATGGCGCGTCGGTTCATCGACGGCGGCATGGCCTAAATGCAAATCCGGACGGCAACCCGCAGCGATGCAGATGCCGTCTGGAACCTATTGCAGCCTGTGTTTCGCGCAGGCGACACCTATGCTGTTGATCCCGATATATCGCGCGCTGCGGCGCTGTCGTATTGGATGGACGATCCAGCAGCCTGCTATGTCGCCGTGGACGCGGGCCAGATTATCGGCACCTACTATATAAAGACCAATCAACAAGGCGGCGGCGCGCATGTGTGCAACTGTGGCTATGTGGCTGGCGTGCAAGGGCAGGGGGTTGCAACGGCGATGTGTGCCGCGTCCCAAACCCAAGCGCGCGCGCTGGGCTACAGTGCGATGCAGTTCAATTTTGTACTGACGTCAAACGCGGACGCAATCCGGCTTTGGCACAAATTGGGCTTTGATACCGTCGGCACGTTGCCAAACGCGTTTGATCACCCTGCATTGGGCATGGTCGACGCACTGGTCATGTATAAATGGCTGGCTGACTGATTCCATCTGGGAATGTCTGGAATCACAATAGAATCATGAAGCTTCGGTCGGGATTCGGGTCTATTCCGTCTGCTATTATAGCGCTAATCTTGAATGTTTCCATTTTGTCCCGCACATCTGTCGTATGTGGATAAGTTTTCTGGGATTTTCTGGAACACAGTATTTTGCCTCAATATACACAACATATAGTGACGGTTTCGTGGCTAGATACAGTATCAGGGGCGGATTTAGGCATTTCAACACAAGATGTGGTTGTGGATAACTCTGAAAAGCACCATCTTATACCATGAATTCCCAAAAAGGTGTTGATCGGTGACCGCGTATCAGGCACTAAAGATGCACAGGTAACGACAAGAACATGACAACAAGGGGCGACAAAGAACCCCACGGCAAAATGCAGGTTTCATACAGGCCTTGTTTTTACCAACGACAGATCCGGCGCGCGAGCGAGCAGACATCCCCCCAGGTGGCGCGCGCAGCTGGACATACCCGGTAACGGGACGAAAGCGGCGGATTGAGTAGTGGCAGCTTCTTCAATCCGCCCTTTTTCGTTTTAAGGGCAAGATTTTAACGGTACGGCTAAGAAAGGCCAAGTGGACAGTGGTTCTGAGTTTTACAGGCGAACACACCCAAAAGGTGGACGGTAAGGGACGCATGTCGATCCCTGCCGATTTTCGTCGCGTACTCGAATCCCAAGATCCTGATTGGACCGACGGCCTGAACCCCCGCATGTACCTTCTTTATGGTGATCACCTTAAGAAAGAACTGCACGTCTATACGGTCGCTGAATTTGCTAAACTGGTCGACATGATCAACGCGCTGCCAAAAGGCTCTGACGCGAAAAAGAAACTCTCGCACCTCTATATCGGTCAATCCATGCGCATGGAGATTGATAAAGACGGGCGCACGGTCATGCCGATCCGTCAGCGTGAAAAGCTTGGCCTGAAAGATGGCGAGCTATATTTCCGCGGTGTTGGCGACCACTTTGAAATTTGGAAATCCGAGACATTCACCAAGACGGTTGTCGAAGATATGACGTCGTGGCTTGATAGCCAAGGCGATGATTTTGACCCGCTTTCGCTTTTGGGCGAAGGGTAGGAGGATACGATGTCTGCTGCCACACCGACATCCCCACATATTCCCGTTCTGATCCGTCCGATTATCGCGGCGGTGGCCCCTGTGACGGGCGTTTGGCTTGACGGCACGTTCGGCAATGGCGGCTACACCCGTGAATTGCTGGCTGCCGGGGCCGATAAAGTCATCGGCGTTGATCGTGACCCGCTTGCGTTTGAAATGGCCGCCGACTGGATTTCCAGTTTTGGCGACAAAATTGAATGTGTCGAAGGCACGTTTTCTAAGCTTGATGAATATGCCTCCGACCTTGACGGTGTTGTCCTCGACCTTGGCGTATCGTCGATGCAGCTAGACATTGCAGAGCGTGGATTTTCGTTCATGCGTGACGGGCCGCTTGATATGCGCATGTCGCAAACGGGCAAGTCCGCAGCTGACATCTGCAATGACGAAGACGAGGCTGATATCGCGTCGATCATTTTCCTTTATGGTGAAGAACGCGCATCGCGCCGTATCGCCAAGGCGATTGTTGCGGCGCGTCCGTTAACCACGACCTTGCAACTGGCGAGCATCGTCGCAAGTTGCCTGCCACGGTCCAAACCAAATCAATCGCACCCCGCGACCCGCACATTCCAAGCGTTGCGCATCGCGGTCAACAATGAATACGGTGAATTGGCAATGGGTCTGATGGCCGCCGAACGGGCCTTAAAACCCGGTGGGCAACTGGCAGTTGTGACCTTCCATTCGGTCGAGGACCGGATGGTCAAACGGTTCTTGCAGGCGCGATCCGGCGGCATGGCAAACGCCAACCGATATGCGCCCGAAACCATCCAAGACGTGGCGGCCTTTACCATCAATAAACGCAAAGCCATCATCGCAGATGCCGAAGAGCTGGCAATGAACCCGCGCTCTCGGTCGGCAAAACTACGTGTGGCAACCCGCACGGACGCGCCAGCCGCTGACATTGATCCTGCAAAGCTCGGCATGCCAATGATGAACAAGGGGAGCAGGTAGGTGCGCACAGTTTTTTATCTGATGGCCGCGCTTGCGGTAATGGGGCTGGCGTTTTGGTCTTATCAGGAAAACTACAAAACCCGCGATGCCTTGGGCGAAGTCCGCAGTCTGCATGCCCAGATTGGGGCCAATCACGAACGCCTGCGCATGTTGCGCGCTGAATGGGCATATCTGAACCGCCCTGACCGTTTGTCCGACTTGGCCGAGCTGAATTTTGACCGACTTGGCCTGTTGCCGCTGATGCCCGACGCGTTTGGGCGCGTGGATCAGATTATCTATCCATTGCCCGACATTTTGCCGATCATCATCCCGATTGAGGTCAACAGCGCACCAGTTGCGCGTGGCGAGGACGCGCTATGATCCGCAAGCCGCTGCGCCCACTTGCCCGCATATTAAAAGCCCGTGAACGTGGTGAAGACACCCACGCCATCGAGGCAGAAAACCTGCGTCTGCGCCATGAAGCGATGCGCGACACGTCGCGTTTGCGCGCCGAAGGTCGACTGCTGGTGTTGGGTGCGATGTTCGCGATTGCTTTTGGTACCATCGGTATGCGCATGGGGGCCTTGGCTGGATCAACCCCGCAGGAACCACAAGCCGCTGTACAGGGCAACCCAATCATCGGGCAACGCGCTGATATAACTGATAGAAATGGTCGCATTCTGGCGACAAATCTGCAAACATTTTCCTTGTACGCCCACCCGCAAGATATGGTTGATCCTGTGTTTGCTGCGGGCGAATTGGTCAAAATATTTCCTGAATTGAAGCTTGATAAACTGCTGGCGGACTTCTCAGGCGCCCGCAAATTCTTGTGGATCAGACGTCAAATTTCGCCCGAACAAATGCAAGCCGTGCATGATATCGGCTCTACTGGTTTGCTGTTTGGTCCGCGCGAAATGCGCCTTTATCCGAACGGCGCGATTGCGGCCCATATTCTTGGCGGCGCATCCTATGGTCGTGAAGGTGTCGCCAGCGCCGAAGTCATCGGCGTGGCCGGCGTAGAGCGTGAATTTGACGAACTCTTGCGCGATCCAGCCCGTGAAGGTGAACCGCTGGCCTTGTCCATCGATCTAACCGTGCAGGCCGCCGCCGAAGAGGTCCTTGCAGGCGGCATGTCGATCATGAACGCCAAAGGTGCCGCCTCTGTTTTGATGGATTTGCACAGTGGTGAGATTATTTCCATGGTGTCGCTGCCCGATTTTGATCCCAACAACCGACCACATGTTTTGACGACGGGTGATCAGTCAGACAGCCCGCTGTTTAACCGCGCCGTGCAGGGCGTCTACGAGCTGGGATCGGTGTTCAAAATCTTCGCCGTCGCCCAAGCGTTAGAGCTGGGTTTGATCAATCCAGACACGATGATCGACACCAAAGGCCCGCTTCAATGGGGCCGCTTCAAGATCCGTGATTTCCGTAATTATGGCGCGCAATTGTCTGCTATGGATGTGATCGTCAAATCGTCCAACGTTGGAACAGCGCGCATCGCAATGGAGATAGGCGCCGAGCGTCAGCAAGATTTTCTGACGTCACTTGGCTTTACTAAAGCCACGCCAGTAGAGCTGTCAGAAGCCCCATCCGGTGCGCCGCTTTTGCCGCGAAATTGGTCGGAAATTTCAACAATGACAATATCTTACGGCCACGGTTTGTCGTCATCGCCGCTGCATTTGGCCGCTGGCTATGCGTCTTTGCTTAACGGTGGAACGCGGGTTGAACCCACGTTGATCCGCCGCGCCACACGGCAAAACGGCCCGCGTGTTGTCAGCGAAGCAGTCAGCACCCAAGCCCGCGATATGCTGCGCCAAGTGGTCGTGCGCGGCACTGCGTCTTTTGGTGAGGTTGCAGGCTACGAGGTTGGCGGCAAAACCGGTACAGCCGATAAACCAAAAGAGAATGGCGGCGGGTATTATGACGATAAAGTCATCACGACATTCGCGTCCGTGTTCCCTGCCAATGACCCCAAATATATCTTGATCGTCACCTTTGATGAACCATCTGAAAACTCGGGCGCAGAGCCGCGCCGCACGGCTGGTTGGACCGCAGTTCCCGTGGCCGCAGAGATGATCCGCCGTACCGCGCCTTTGCTTGGATTGCGTCCGCAAGTGGACACATCAGAGCCGATCGGTGTAACACTCACCTCAAACTAATTAAGAGTGAGCAACATGGGCCAGCAAACAAAATCCTTGGCCGCATTGGGCCTCGCCGCTCAGTCAGGCCGTGATGCCCAGATTACCGGTTTGACGGTCGATAGCCGCAACGTGCGCGACGGCATGTTATTCGCCGCTTTGCCTGGTGCCGTGGTGCATGGGGCCGAATTTATTCAATACGCTTTGCGCATGGGTGCTTCTGCTATTTTGACGGACCCCAAAGGGGCCGAGATCGCCGCAATTGAATTGGCCGCATCAGACGCGGCGTTAATCATCGCCCAAGACCCGCGCCAAACTTTGGCCCTGACCGCATCGCTTTGGTCGGGCGCACATCCACGTACTGTGGTTGCAGTAACGGGGACAAACGGGAAAACTTCGGTCAGCACGTTCGCGCGCCAAATATGGGAAGAAATGGGCATAGCAGGGGTCAATTTGGGCACCACAGGCGTTGAGGGCGCATGGACCCATCCGCTAAAACACACGACCCCTGAACCGATCACATTGCACCGCGTCATGGCCGAGGCCACAGCGCAGGGCATAACCCACGTCGCAATGGAAGCATCATCCCATGGGCTGGATCAGCGCCGCTTGGACGGTGTTGTGCTCGCTGCCGCAGGGTTCACAAACTTCACCCAAGACCATCTGGATTACCACGAAACATTCGAGGCATATTTCGATGCCAAGATGGGCCTGTTCACCCGCGTGTTGGCCGATGACGGTGTCGCTGTGATCAACTTGGATGACCCAATGGGTCAGCGTGTCGCTGATATCTGCGTCGATCGTGGCCAAGAAGTGATCGGCGTCGGGCGCAGCGTTGATGCGCGTTTGCGCTTAACGGGTCAACGGTTTGATGCCACGGGCCAAGACCTGCTGTTTGAATGGCAAGGCAAGGCGCACCAGACGCGGCTTAATCTGATTGGGGGGTTTCAGGCGGACAACGTGCTGCTGGCCGCTGGGTTGGTCATTGCGGCGGGCGCAAATCCGCACGACGTGTTTGATACGCTGCCACATCTGACGACGGTACGTGGCCGGATGGAACTGGCGGCCACCCGCGACAACGGTGCGGCTGTGTTTGTCGATTACGCGCATACACCCGATGCTGTCGCAACCGCGCTTAAGGCGATGCGTCCACATGTGATGGGCCGGATCGTGGCCATTGTTGGGGCAGGCGGCGACCGCGATGCAGGCAAGCGCCCGTTGATGGGGGCGGCTGCAAGTGCGCACGCCGACGTCGTGATCATCACTGACGATAACCCAAGATCCGAAGACCCCGCGAGCATTCGCGCCGCCGTTCTGGCAGGCGCATTAAACGGCATTGGCACCCCAAGCGTGACAGAGGTCGGCGACCGCGCAGAGGCGATCTTGCGCGGCGTCGATGCGCTGTCTGCGGGGGACGCACTGTTGATCGCAGGCAAAGGCCACGAGAGCGGCCAAACCATTGGCGACGTTGTCCTGCCCTTTGACGATGTCGAACAGGCCAGCGTCGCGGTGGCCGCATTGGAAGGCCGGATATGAACGTGCTTTGGACAGCGGCTGATGCGGCCGCGGCGACGGGTGGCAAGGTCACTGGTGACTGGAAAGCGCTCGGCGTGTCGATTGATACGCGCACGATTGCGGCAGGTGATTTGTTTGTCGCGCTAAAGGATATTCGCGACGGACACGACTTTGTTGCCATGGCCTTGGACAAGGGAGCTGCAGCCGCTTTGGTCACGCACCGCCCTGACGGTGTTGCCGCCGATGCACCGTTATTGGTTGTTGCCGATGTGCTGGCAGCACTCGAGGCCTTGGCCCGCGCTGCGCGTGCGCGCACCAGCGCAAAAATCGTTGGTATCACCGGATCAGTCGGCAAAACTTCGACCAAAGAAATGCTGCGCACCGTGTTGACCCCACAAGGCAAAACCCATGCAGCCGAGGCATCTTATAACAACCACTGGGGCGTGCCGCTGACGCTGGCGCGGATGCCTGCGGATACGCAGTTTGCCGTGATCGAGATCGGCATGAGCAACCCGGGCGAGATTGGACCGCTTGCGAAAATGGCCCAGTTGAATGTGGCGATGGTCACCACCGTGGCCGCCGCGCATCTAGAGGCATTTGAGAACGTATCAGGCATCGCAGTTGAGAAATCCGCGATCATCGACGGGTTGGTGTCGGGCGGGATTGCGGTCCTGAACGGCGACATTCCAACAACGGGAATTTTGCAGGAAAAGGCAGCCGCTTGTGGGGCCAAACAAGTCTTGTTTGGTATGCACGGCGCTGATTGGCAGGCGACCGATGTGCGGCTAACAGGTGACGCCACTGTTGTTTGCGCCGCACATGCAGGCACCGAATATTTGTTTAAGTTGGACTTGCCCGGCAGGCATTTTGCGATGAATGCTGTAGGGGTTTTGGCCGTTGTTGACGCGCTTGGCGCGGATGTGGGGCAGGCGTCGCGCGACATTGCAAAATGGGCGCCACCAGATGGGCGCGGCACCCGCGAAGTCGTCGTGCTCGACGCGGCAGTGCCTGGCGATACGCTGGACCTGATTGATGATGCGTTCAACGCAAACCCTACGTCGATGACCGCAAGCCTAGAAGTATTGGCCGCCGCCAGCCCCCGCGATAACGTGGGTCTAATCATCAAAGGCCGCCGCATTGCGGTGCTGGGTGATATGTTGGAACTCGGCCCGTCTGAGCATGAAATGCACCGCGCCATCGCGCATGACAAATTTTTGCAAAGCTTGGACATAGTGCACTGTGTTGGGCAGCGCATGCAGCACCTTCACCACGCTTTGCCAGAGGGTCAGCGCGGCGAATGGACGGTTGATGCCGTCGAAATGACCGCCCAAATCGGGCGACTGCTGGATGCGGGCGATGTGGTGCTGGTGAAGGGATCAAAGGGCAGTAAAGTGTCCCTAGTCGTTGACGCGATCCGTAAACTCGGGCATCGCAACGCCTAAGACTTGAACACGAATACAAAGGTTTTTGATTATGCTTTATTGGTTAACAGCGCTTTCTGATGGTGGCGATTTCTTTAACCTGTTTCGGTACATCACATTCCGCGCTGGCGGGGCGTTCATGACCGCACTTGTTTTCGGGTTCATCTTTGGGCTGCCATTGATCAACGTTCTGCGCCGCAAGCAAGGCAAGGGCCAACCAATCCGCGAAGACGGCCCCGAAGGGCATTTCGCCAAAGCAGGCACCCCGACAATGGGTGGCCTGCTGATCGTCGGCGCGCTAACGTTTTCCACGCTGCTTTGGGCGCGTTTGGACAATCCGTTCATCTGGATGGTCCTGTTCGTGACGCTATCATTTGCGGCCATCGGATTTGCGGATGACTACGCCAAAGTATCCAAACAAACCACTGCAGGTGTGTCCGGTAAAGTGCGAATTTTGCTCGGCCTTTTGATTGCAGCCATCGCAGGATACTGGGCGGCGCAATATCATCCGGCGGGCCTACAAAACCAACTGGCAGTGCCTGTGTTGAAAAATACACTGCTGAACCTCGGGTTCATGTTCATCCCCTTTGCAGTCATCGTGATCGTTGGGTCGGCCAACGCAGTGAACCTGACAGACGGACTTGACGGCTTGGCAATTATGCCCGTGATGATCGCAGCCGCGACGTTCGGGATCATCTCCTACGCGGTCGGGCGGACCGACTTCACCCAATACCTAGACCTGCATTATGTTGCTGATACCGGCGAAATCCTGATCTTCTGCATGGCGCTCATCGGCGGAGGCCTCGGGTTCCTGTGGTACAACGCACCACCCGCTGCCGTGTTCATGGGCGACACAGGGTCCTTGGCCCTCGGCGGCGCACTCGGGGCCATCGCAGTCGCGACCAAGCACGAGATCGTCTTGGCAATCGTCGGCGGCGTCTTTGTGGTCGAGGCCCTGTCGGTCATCATCCAAGTGCTCTATTTCAAATGGTCCGGCAAACGCGTGTTCCTGATGGCGCCAATCCACCACCACTACGAGAAAAAGGGCTGGGCCGAACCGCAAATCGTCATCCGGTTCTGGATCGTCTCGCTCATCCTCGCGATGATCGGCTTAGCAACGCTCAAAGTAAGATAAGCCCTCCCCAAAACGACACGTCTGGCGGCACCGCCGGACGGCCCCCGACCCACCCCACCGGAGGGGGCTTCGCACCAACCCCCGGTTCGGGCGCTACCCTAATTACTTCACATCGCCGGTTTCCCAGCAAAACTGGCTCCAAGTAATTTTGAGGCAGTAAGTTGATCGACACAGTCTTAGCATTTCTAACCGAATACTCAGTATCGGCCGGTGCAGCTGGTGGCGTTATCGGTGTTTCGGTTGTCACATGGGCAATGGTTACAAAACCATTCCGATGGATGTTTGGCCGCACCGAAACCGTCAAACTAGGCGATGAAACCAAAGCGGCCTTGGCCCCCATCCAAACCAAAGACACAACCGCGCTCACAGTCACCGAATCCCAAGTCCGCTGGACGACGCCTACACCCACTACAAACGCGCCGTTGCCCTGCATGAAACACCCGAGCACCTCAAATCCTACGCCGACATGACATGGCGCTTGGCGAAAGGCGACGAAGCCTTCGCAGTGGACGAACAAAACCTCGCCGCTGTTATCGCCAAAATGGCCTAATCCGAACCGCTAAATTCGGCATATGCAAAACTTATACGAAACTTATGCGAAACATACACGAACATTTCCCCTGTGGTCTTGTTTTTGGGCCGCTCTGGCGGCACTGTCTGCACAACGTCAAAAAGGGTGTGGCAATGATTCCAGTGCAGGGTTTAGACGGGCAAACCGTCGCGGTTTTAGGGCTTGGTCGCTCGGGGAAAGCCGCTGTTTTAGCCCTCCAAGAAGGCGGTGCGACAGCCGTGGTTTGGGACGATGGTGCCGCTGCGCGCGACGCGGCGCAAGCCGAAGGTTTCACCCTGCGCGACTTGACCAAATCAGGCGGATTTGACGGCATCGCCCGCCTGATCGTCAGCCCCGGCATCCCGCATTTATATCCCGCACCAAACCCGATCATTGCCGCCGCTTGGCGCGCTGGTGTGCCTGTCGACAACGATATTGGTCTGTTTTTTCAATCTTTTGCCACCGACGAATGGTCCGGTTACACGACCATGCCGCGCGTCATTGCGGTGACAGGATCAAACGGGAAATCCACGACCAGCGCCTTGATCCACCACATCGTGTCTGAAAATGGCCGCGCCACACAACTTGCAGGCAATATTGGCCGTGGGGTGTTGGATATTGATCCCGCCCATGACGGCGAAGTTATCGTGTTGGAACTGTCATCCTACCAAACCGACCTTGCGCGCGCGTTAACCCCTGACGTTGCCGTGTTAACTAATATTTCACCAGACCACCTCGACCGTCACGCAGGCTTGGGCGGCTATTTCGCGGCCAAGCGCCGCTTGTTTTCTGAGGGCGGACCAGACCGCTGTATTATTTGCATGGACGACCCAGAGGGCCAGTATTTGGCCAACCAAATGGCGATGGGTGCGACTGACGATCGCGTCATTCAAGTGTCGTCTGGCCAGAAATTAGAACACGCCGCTTGGTCAGTGTTTGCGCGCAAAGGATTCCTGTCCGAATACCGCAAGGGCCGCCAAGTGACATCAATCGATCTGCGCAACATCCCCGGACTGCCCGGCGCCCACAACCACCAAAACGCCTGCGCCGCCTACGCCGCCTGCCGAACTTTAGGCTTTAGTCCCAAGATGATAGAGGCCGCGATGCGCAGCTTTGGTGGCTTGCCACATCGGTCGCAATTGGTTGGTGAAAAAGACGGTGTCCGGTTTGTGAATGACAGCAAGGCGACCAACATCGATAGCGCCGCCAAGGCGTTGCAGGCGTTTCCAAAGATTCGTTGGATTTGTGGCGGTTTGCAAAAAGACGGCGGGTTGGCTGCGCTATTGCCGCATGTTGGTGCTGTGCAAAAAGCTTATGTGATTGGGCTCGAGGCTGAGGATTTTGCCCGTCAATTGGTCGGTGTCGACACTATTGTGTGCGGCACGATGGCGGCGGCGGTGGAGGCGGCGGCAGCGGATGCTGTGGCGGGTGATGTTGTGCTATTGGCGCCTGCGTGTGCTAGCTTTGATCAGTACGACAGTTTTGAGACACGCGGCGACGATTTTATGGCGCAGGTCCAGGTGGTGATGGGTTAAAACCCATCCTACAACTGGATCGCTTGGCCTGCTGCCCAACCCGACGACCATGCCCATTGGAAGTTGTAACCGCCTAGCCAGCCTGTCACATCCACACATTCCCCGATGAAATACAGGTTTGGCATTGTCTTGGATGCCATGGTTTTTGAGCTTAGGTTATCAGTGTCCACGCCGCCAAGCGTGACTTCGGCGGTGCGGTATCCTTCTGAACCTGACGGCGTAATGTCCCAGTTTGATAGCGCGTCAGTAACCGATTGGAGGCTGGCGTCGGAGCGGTCAGCGAGGTTGCCTGATAGGTCCATGATGTCGGCCAGATAACTGACAAGTCGTGCGGGCAAGTGTTGTGAAATGACCGTGGTGAGCGCCTTGCGGCCCATCGGGATGCGTACATCGCGCAAGGCCGTGTAAAGGTCGATCTGCGGAATGAGGTTGGTGCGGATGGCCTCGCCTTCGTGCCAATAAGACGACGCTTGCAGGATCGCGGGGCCGGACAGCCCACGGTGGGTGAATAGCAGCGCCTCGTCGAAACTGGTGCAACCGGCGGTGATCCGCGCGGGCAGCGCGGTGCCTGCGAGTGGCTTGAACCGGTCATCGGTGAAGGTCAATGGCACTAGGCCCGGGCGCGGCGTGATCACGTCGAGGCCGAATTGAGTAGCCACTTGGTAACCAAGGCCTGTTGCGCCCATTTTGGGGATCGATTTCCCCCCTGATGACATGACCAGATTGGTCGCGGTGATCGTATGGGGCGTGCCGTCTTTGATCACTTGCACGATGAAGTGGGTGCCGTTGTGACTTATGTCGCCAACATTGGTCTGTAGCCAAAGCTGTGCGCCTGTCATTTCAGTGTGAAGCATCGCGATGATGTCTTTGGCTGAATTGTCGCAAAACAGCTGACCTAGTGTTTTCTCGTGATATGCGATCCCGTGGGAGGCCACGAGATTGATGAAATCCCACTGGGTATAGCGTTTGAGCGCGGACTTCGCAAAATGCGGGTTTGCCGATAGGAAATTGGCCGCCGTCGTACCCATGTTCGTGAAATTGCAGCGCCCACCGCCAGAAATTCGGATTTTGTCGCCCGCTGCTTTTGCGTGGTCGATGATCAGGACGCCGCTGCCAGCGTGGGCGGCGCACATCATGCCTGCGGCACCTGCGCCGATGATAAGGGTTTTAACTTGCATGGCACGCAGGTGCCGCGAAAACGTGTGCTTTGCAAGAGGCGCAAATGTTGGAGCCTCCGGCGGGGATATTTGGAAACCAAAGAGGCGGGAAGTGGCGCACCCACAATTTGCGGTAGAAATGGGGGGGCAAACGCGCTAGAACTGGTGTTAGACCCGAAAAATCGGGCGATCTGAGGCAGTATTGGCGGTAATCCCATGACGGAAATGGTCTATGGCACGGTCCCGGTTTATGCGGGTGACCCTATTCTTCCACGGTGGTGGCGGACAATTGACAAATGGACAATGGGCTGTGTGCTGATGCTGTTTGGCATTGGTTTGCTGCTGGGGTTGGCGTCGTCGCCCCCATTGGCCAGCAAAAACGGGCTTGAGCCGTTTCATTATGTGAGCCGTCAGGCGGTCTTTGGCGGGTTGGCGATGATTGCTATGCTGCTGACGTCGATGATGACCCCGCAGTTGGTCCGGCGCTTGGCAATTCTTGGATTTTTGGTCGCTTTTGTTGCCCTGATGGGCTTGCCGTTTTTCGGCACGGATTTCGGCAAAGGGGCGGTGCGTTGGTATTCGCTTGGCTTTGCATCGTTGCAGCCGTCGGAATTTCTTAAGCCCGGGTTTGTGGTCATGGCTGCGTGGCTGATGGCTGCCGCGCTTGAGATTGGTGGCCCGCCCAGTCGTTTGTATTCGTTCATCCTGACGATTGTGATTTGTACGTTTCTGGCGTTGCAGCCTGATTTCGGTCAAGCTGCCCTCGTACTATTTTCATGGGGTGTGATGTATTTTGTCGCTGGTGCGCCGATGTTATTGCTTGCAGGCGTTTGTGCCGGTGTTGTCGCGGTTGGCTGGTTTGCATATGCTAATTCCGAACATTTTGCCCGTCGGATTGACGGGTTTCTGAGCCCTGATTTGGACCCGACGACCCAGCTTGGCTATGCCACTAATGCGATCCGCGAAGGTGGGTTCTTTGGTGTTGGTGTAGGTGAAGGCCAAGTGAAGTGGTCGCTGCCCGATGCGCATACGGATTTCATTATTGCGGTTGCCGCCGAAGAATACGGGCTGATCTGTGTGCTTGCGATTATTGGGCTGTATAGTGTGATTGTCGTGCGCAGCCTGCTGCGTTTGCTGAAAGAACGTGACCCGTTCATCCGATTTGCTGGCACCGGACTGGCTTGTGCGTTTGGTGTGCAGGCGATGATTAACATGGGGGTGGCCGTGCGGTTGTTGCCTGCCAAGGGCATGACGTTGCCATTTGTAAGTTACGGCGGCTCGTCGATTATTGCTGGCGGCATTGCGATGGGCATGTTGCTGGCGTTTACCCGCACCCGTCCGCAAGGTGAAATTGGTGATATTTTGATGCGGCGTGGCCGATGACTAAGTTACTTGTCATTGCCGCTGGTGGCACTGGAGGCCATATGTTTCCCGCCCAAGCATTGGCCGAGGCGATGTTGGCGCGTGGTTGGCGCGTTAAGTTGTCGACAGATGATCGTGGTGCCCGTTATGCGGGCGGTTTTCCTGATGCGGTAGAAATTAACGTGGTGAAGTCAGCGACGTTTGCTCGCGGTGGCATTGCGGCCAAGCTGGCTGTGCCGTTTCGTATTTTGGCGGGTATTGGTGGTGCCAAGTGGCGCATGCTGCGTGAAAAACCTGATGTTGTTGTCGGCTTTGGCGGTTATCCCGCGATCCCGGCGATGGTGGCTGCATATATTCACCGTGTGCCGCGGATGATTCACGAGCAAAACGGCGTTTTGGGCCGCGTGAACCAGCTGTTTGCCAAGCGTGTGCATACCGTTGCTTGCGGGACGTGGCCAACCGAATTGCCCGACGGTGTGATCGGCATTGACGTCGGCAACCCTGTGCGTGCAGCGATTTTGGACCGCGCTGGTGCCGGATACATTCCGCCCGGTGATTACCCGATGTCGATCCTCGTGATGGGCGGCAGTCAGGGTGCGCGGATTTTGTCTGATGTTGTCCCCGAGGCGATTGCGAGCCTGCCCAAAGAGCTGCGACAAAATATCCGTGTGGCCCATCAGGCCCGCGCCGAAGACGGGATGCGTGTCGCGACATATTATGCGGATGCAGGTATTGATGCTGATGTGCAGCCGTTTTTTGACGACGTGCCAAAGCGGATGTCAGAGGCGCAATTGGTGATTACGCGGGCTGGCGCATCGACGATTGCTGATCTGACAGTGATCGGGCGCCCTGCGATTTTTGTGCCACTGGCGGCGGCTATTCGCGATGAGCAGACAGCCAACGCCCGCCAGATGGTTGATGCAGGTGCCGCGATTTTGATGCCTGAAAGCGAATTCGCTGCGCCGGCTTTGGCGGAACAAATCATGGCTATTTTGACCGACGGTGCGGCCGCTTTGAAAATGTCTCAAATGGCCACGGCATGTGGTAAACCCGATGCAACTGAGCGCCTTGTGGCGCTGGTCGAAGATTTGGCCGCTAAAGAATAAAGAAAGACGAGTTATGAACGCGACGGCAACCAAACTTCCCCTTGATGTGGGTCCGATCCACTTTGTCGGCATTGGCGGCATCGGCATGTCTGGTATTGCCGAAGTCTTGTTGGAGCATGGCTATACAGTGCAGGGATCCGACCTTAAATCGACGCCGATTACTGACCGTTTGGTTAAGCTTGGCGCGATTGTTTTTGAAGGACAGGTGGCTGCGAACTTGGCAGATGCAGAGGTTGTCGTAATCTCATCGGCGATCAAAACGGGCAACCCAGAGCTGGACGAAGCGCGCAGCAAAGGCCTGCCGATTGTCCGCCGCGCCGAAATGTTGGCCGAACTGATGCGCTTAAAATCAAACGTCGCCGTTGCCGGAACGCACGGCAAAACGACGACCACGACAATGGTTGCCGCGCTGTTGGACGAGGGCGGGATCGATCCGACGGTCATAAACGGCGGCATTATTCACGCCTATGGTTCCAACGCCCGTATGGGGCAGGGCGAATGGATGGTGGTTGAAGCCGACGAGAGCGACGGCACGTTTAATCGTCTGCCCGCGACCATCGCCATCGTGACCAACATCGACCCTGAACACATGGATCACTGGGGCACGATCGAGAACTTGCGTCAGGGGTTTTATGATTTTGTGTCGGGTATTCCATTCTACGGGCTGGCTGTGTGCTGCACCGACAACGCTGAGGTACAGGCGCTGGTTGGCAAGCTGACAGATCGCCGTGTGACGACCTATGGCTTTAATGCTCAGGCAGATGTGCGCGCCGTAAACTTGCATTATAGGGCAGGCGTCGCCCATTTTGATGTGGCGTTGCAGGCCGAAGGTGACATTATTGAGGGCTGCGAATTGCCGATGCCTGGTGACCACAACGTCAGTAATGCGCTGTCTGCGGTGGCTGTCGCGCGTCATTTGGGGCTTAAGAAGGATGAAATTCGCAAAGCGCTAAAGGAATTTGGCGGAGTGAACCGACGCTTTACGAAGGTGGGCGAAGTGAATGGTGTCACGATTATTGATGATTACGGTCATCATCCGGTAGAAATCACGGCGGTCTTAAAGGCGGCTCGTCAAGCCAGTGAAGGCCGCGTAATCGCTGTGCATCAACCGCACCGTTATACCCGTTTGCACCACCATTTTGATGAATTTTGCGCCTGTTTTAACGATGCCGATGTTGTTGGCATTGCTGATGTCTATTCTGCAGGTGAAGACGTGATTGAAGGTGCGACCCGTGATGATCTGGTTGCTGGCCTGATCCGCCACGGTCACCGCCATGCGCGTGCCGTGGCATCCGAGGATGATCTTGAACGGCTGGTGCGCGAACAAGCCAAACCGGGTGATATGGTTGTTTGTCTTGGCGCTGGTACGATTGGCGCATGGGCGATTGGATTGCCTGATCGCCTGAAAAAATGATGATTTCGCTGGTCATAGGGTGCATTTGGGTGCTGTTGGCTGTGGTTACGGCTTTGCTGCCGATGCGCCGCCAATATGTGCCGGGGGTGACGCTGCTAGTGTTGGCACCCGTGTTGATCATTTGGATCGGTGTTGATTTTGGCTGGATCGTCGGTGTGCTGTCGGCTGCCGCGTTTGTGTCGATGTTCCGTAATCCGTTGCGATATATTTACGCG
>Ga0209815_1000347_pt1 | contig 34417 bp, 45 predicted proteins | sample CoawatmetaG00DNA_FD_187507 | JGI IMG/M metagenome (GOLD analysis project Ga0209815, IMG submission 187507) | Marine microbial communities from the West Antarctic Peninsula - Coastal water metaG002-DNA (SPAdes) (version 2) | ecosystem: Environmental > Aquatic > Marine > Coastal ...
TGCAAACACAGCGGTGGGTATGAGGGCATTGCTATCTAACACCACAGCTTCCAATAACACAGCAGTGGGTAGAGAGGTTCTCAAGGCTAACACTACAGGATATAGTAACGCAGCCTCTGGATACAATGCTCTACTCATTAACACAACAGGTTATCAAAACACTGCAGTTGGCACAGCCGCCTTACAGTCTAACACCACAGGATTTGATAACACAGGAGTTGGTTATTCGGCATTATTAAATACCTCTACAGCTATACGAACTATTGGCTTAGGCCCCTATGCCATGCAGAATCTCACCACAGGTAATTATAATGTTGGTGTAGGTTCCTTTGCTGGTAATAATGTTACTACTGGTGGGTATAACCTATTCTTGGGCCATAACACTACCCTAGCATCGGTGGCTAATAGCCAGTCCATAGTTATTGGTACTGGTTCTGGCGGAACAGTGGGTAAAGGCACTAATACAGGATTCATTAACCCTAACGGTGGTGGCGTATATCAGGGCAACAACTCTTCATCATGGACACAAACTTCTGATAGACGCTTAAAAAAGAACATTGTAGATAATGATGTCGGACTATCTAAGATTAACGCTATCCAAGTTCGTAACTTTGAGTACAAAACTCCAGAAGAGGTTGAATCAGACGGAGTTATAGATAAAGGTCAGGCAATAGAAACTACAGGCACAATACTTGGCGTTATCGCACAAGAGCTTGAATTAGTCTGCCCTGATTGTGTAAATACTCAGCCAGATACAGGCGTTAAGTCAATCGTAACTGATGATGTTATGTGGCACATGGTCAACGCAATCAAAGAATTATCAACCCAAAACGCAGCACTCGCTGCACGTTTAACAGCACTAGAGGAATAAAAAGATGGCCGTATTAACAGCAGCAGAAATCGCAGTACACTACTCATCTTGTGGTGACTCAGTAGACCTAATCAATGGAGGTAAGCCAGCCGATATGGAAGATGCAGATTGGGTAGATTGTCTAGCACGTAACAAAGAGCATCTAGTTCTTATGCTTGCTCAGGATTACTGGACTACCGAAGACATGACAGCTATTACGGCTGCTGCTGCTTAAAGGAGAATAGCCGATGGCGTGGACACAGAAGACAAGAAGTAGCCCCTCAGGTTCTGAGAAGAGAAGTGCAGGTGGTGGTAGAGGCGGTCATCCGAGTGCAGGTAGTCAGGGCGGTAACGATGGAAAAGGGGGCTACTCCCCTCCTAATGGAGGCAACCAAAATAAAGGCCAAGGTGAGGGCGAAGCAAAAGCTAAAGCAGCTAGAGAACAAGCAGCAGCTAAAGCTAAAAGAGATGCTCAAGCTAAGATAGCTAAAGCAGAGAAAGCTCAAGCACTTAAGGTTAAACAAGCTAAAGATAAAGCTGATGCTAAAGCTAAGGCTGATAAAAGAGCTAAAGATAAGGCAGCTTATGACAAAGCTCAAGCACTTAAGGCTAAACAAGCTAAAGATAAAGCAGATGCTAAAGCTAAGGCTGATAAGAGAGCTAAAGATAAGGCAGCTTATGACAAAGCTCAAGCACTTAAGGCTAAACAAGCTAAAGATAAAGCAGATGCTAAAGAAAGAGCAGATAAAGAAGCCACTAAGAAAGCTTTGGCTAAAAAAGAATACGACAAGGGTATCGAATTAGCCACTAAGAAAGCTAAAGTTAAACGTGATAACGCTGCTAAAAAACTTAAGGCAGATGCTCTTAAAACTGCTGCTGTAGGTGATGTACCTGTAGGTGCCGTATGGTCTGGTAGCACACAGGAAACAAATGTAGACCCTCTTGAGCGTTTAGAACGAAGTGATGGTATGGGTATGCAAAACCAAGGTGACGCATACTACCCTACAGGTTACGCTGAGTCATTAGAAGATAATGCCCCTGATAGTATGTTAGGATACGGCAGAGCTTTACTAAACCCTATGTCTTCCATTATCACTACTGCTGGTCAGACTATGCTGAACCAGACGCAGTACGGCATGAATAAAGAAGCTGCTGACTTGTACAAGGATTTAATTAAAGACCCTGCTAACGCTGGTATGTCTGTTAAAGAATTAGTTCAAATGGCTAGACAGCCTCAGATGGATAAGCAGCTACCTCATGCTTTTATTCACGACGAGACAGGCTCAACAGCCACTGAATCTCAGTTAAATGCTATACGTCCATTTATAAAAGACCTGAGCATGTCGGATTCTCAATGGAATAGTTTACCTGTAGAGATGAAAAGACATTTAGCATCAGGTACTAAAGTAGATAGTAGCTCTGGTGTTATTACTGGTGGCGGTGGTGGCAATGGTGGCGGTGGTGGTATGCTTACAGGCTCTCCTGTAGCTCCTACAGCACCTACAGCACCTACGTTAGGTCAGCTAACCACAGGCGACTACACGCCTACTGAACGTCCTTCATGGGCACCTAATCCAACCTTTATGGGTCAACCAGTACAACAGCAGTCTTTTGCACCACAATGGAATCAACAGCCACAGCAGACTCCTTCTTTTGCACCTCAGTGGAATCAACAGCAGCAGGTTCCATCGTTTGCACCTAAACCAAGAAGTATGTTAGGTGCGCCTATGCAACTACGTGCGCCACCTTCACGTTTCTTTAGGAGATAGTAATATGGCTATAACAGACACAGGCCCACAGCGTAACAATAATTTTACTTACGATAGCTATGGGATGCCTAGAATGAATGTGCCTTCTTCTGATTTTACTTACGATAGCTCTGGTATGCCAATGAAACGAGCAGGTAGGCCACAGCCTAACATGGGGTACAGAGGCCCACAGCCTAACATGGATATTAAAGCTCAAGCCCCCATGCCACCACAGCAAGGTGGTATGTTTAACATGGGTAATACCTCCGCTAATTCAATGGTAGACACAGGCCCACAGCCTAACATGGGGTATACAGGAGCATCCTTTGCACCTAACATGGGGTATACAGGAGCATCCTTTGCACCTAACACACAACAAGGACAACAAATGGAACAGGCTAAAGATTATAATTATCGTCCTCCGTCAAATTATAGAGATAGTGGACTTGGCAGAGGGCTTTCTCCCGATGTAGGTGCCGACCCCTTGGCATTGCAGCGTGATGGTGCTAGTATACCCACAGGTTTGCCTCAGACAAGTACGTTTAAACCTGTAACCTTTAGGTCTGGTACAGGCACATCTACGTCTGATGCAGGTGGTATAACTACTGAGCTTAATGAGCCTTACTCAGGTCTCTCAGGTCTTGTAGGCGCAGGTACTGGTCTACTAGGCACTGCCGCTGGTCAAGCACAACAAGCTCCTAACCAGTTTAGTTATAACTTCAACCCACAACAAGCTGGACAAGAGTTATTCAACCAGCGTAGTGCTTTACTTGAACCTGCCTTTGCACAGCAGAATACTAAAGCACAAGAGGCTATGTTTGGCTCAGGTCGTTTAGGTCTTAGGTTGGCAGGAGAGGGCGTAGGTGCTGGTAGTGGCATGGTGTCCCCTGATGCCTTTGGTGTTAGTCAAGCACAGTCACAGGCTTTAGCAGGTCTAGCACAACAGTCTACTGAGGATGCCTTTGCACAAGAGATGCAGAAGTCAGCTTTAGACAGTAATCAGTTTGCTATGAACCAAGCACAACAGCAGCAGCGTTACGCTAACCTTATGGGTAGTGGGCAAGGCATGTTGTCAGCAGGTATGCAAGGTACTCAACTTGAGCAAGCTATGGCTCAACAGCAGCTACAGAATCAACAGTTAAATCAAGACTACAATTTAGCTCAACAGAACTACAATTTAGCTGCCCAAGGTCAAGGGTTTAATCAAGGTTTAAGTAATCAACAGTTAGCTTTAGCTGCACAAGGTCAAGAGCAAGACTATGGTCTTAATGAAGCTCAGTTCAACTTAGCTTCTCAAGGTCAATTCCAAGATTATGGTTTATCACAACAACAGCAACTACAAGACTATGGGTTAGCCCAACAGAACTATGGTTTAGCTCAACAGCAGCAAATGCAAGACTACGGCTTTGGTATGCAAAACTATGGCCTAGCACAGCAACAGCAGTTACAAGACTATGGCTTTGGTATGCAAGATTACGGCTTAAATCAGCAGAAGATGGGTCTAGCACAGCAGCAGCAACAATTAGATTATGGTATGGCTATGCTACGTGGCGACCAGAACTACGGCTTACAGCGTGATGTGGCTGCTCAGAACTATGAAATGGGTACTGAACAAAATGCTATTGCACGTTTAACAGGTCAAGCACAAGCTAATGCAAACAACTATCAGCCTGACCCTTGGTTAAGTGCTGGTGTAGGCTTAGGTACTTCATTCTTAGGTACTGACGCTGGTAGCGGTTGGTTATCAGATATTGGTGGTTCTATATGGGATTGGGCTACAGGTTAAATAAGCTAGGCACTCAAGCTAACATAAGACAAGGTAAAAGAACATGGCACAACAAGGTTTATTTACAGCAGGTACTTCCATAGAAGAACTGTTAGAGAAACGTAATACAAGGGCTAACGCTCTACAGCAATCACTCATGGCTAATGCCGCACAAGGCGCACGTGACCCTATGAAAGCCCAAGCCTTTAGTTTACTTGGGTCTAGTTTAGGTCGTGCGTTAGCTGGAGGTATGAAGGGCGGTCAAGACGAGCAAATGGATGCGCTTATTGCTAAAAATACTGAACAGAAGCGTCTACAGGGCGAGTTTGGTCGAGAGCTTGTGTCTGGCACACCAGAAAGCAATATAAAGATGGGTGGTGAGCTTATTCAGATGGGCTACGTAGAGAAAGGAGGTGAGCTATTACAGAAAGGGCAAACCGACTTAGTAGCTAAACAAGCTAAGTTAAAAAAACAGCAGCGTAGAGAAGCTTTAGTTTCAGCAGCAACTAAGTTAAAACTAACTTCCACTGTAGAGCTACTAAACAATGGTGGTGACTTAGACGAGGCCGCTGATACAATAAGGTCACAAGAAGAAATAAAGATAAGTGAAACCAAAGGTCGTGTTGGTAAATTAGCTTTATCTGGTAAGTACAACAAAGGCCCAGAGTTTATTAAACGTGTACAGAATGGCGAGTTTGACTCTATGGACAGTACATTGTTTGTAGATATGCTTAAGGGCGTAGAAGCGGATTTAAAACCTTTTAAAAGTCCTGATGGAAAAACTAACTTCTTTAGGGTAGACAGTACAGGAAAAGTATTTGAGCCTAACTCTAAACAATGGGTAGAGGCTTCTTCTCTTAACTTGTCTATGGCTCCTCAGCTTACTCAAGAAGTTAGTCAGATGGATTATATTACAAAGTCACTTATAGACACCGAACTTAAAACTTACGGAGAAGTACACACTAAAGCAACAGACGCACAAAGGCTACTACAGTTAAATTATGTGTCACAAGATATGCTTGAACAAGGTTTAATTACTGGTAAGTTTGGTGAGTTTAGTCTACAGGCTCGTAAAGCATTAAGTTCTTTAGGACTTTCAACAGATGCACAGGACGAAATGATAGGCAACACAGAAGCTTTCTTCAAGTTCCGTGGTAGAGCAGTAGCTGAGATTATTAAAGCCTTTGGTGCTGGTACTGGCTTATCCGATAAAGACAGAGAGTACGCAGAAGGAATTGCAGGTGGTAGTATAGTTTTAGAAGAACAATCTATTGAAAAACTTCTTGACTTAGAGCGTGTTTACGCAAATATGGCTATTGATGCAAACAATAAAGTAGTTGATAGGCTTGTCGCTGTATCAGGCAATGAAGATTGGAAAAACTCAACTGATTTCTACCTTGAAGCTCCTGTAAGGCCTGAGACTGTAGACCCTGTTGCAGTTCCTGAGCTTCCACAGGTTCTTTCTCCTGCTGCTCAAGCAATAATTGATTCACTAGACTAGAGGCACAAATGGCTCAATACGATACAGAAAGACTTAAGAAAGCTGTTGCCCAAGCTGTTAGAGAAGGTAATACAGCCGCTGCAAATGAGTTGGCTGCTTTATACGAAAGTACAAAAGCACAAGAAAAAGCAGACTTTGTTTCTTATGAACCTACTAAAGCTACTGATATTCTACCTTCTATTAAAGAGGGGCTTACAGGCTCAGTAGATACACTTAAAAGTGGTTATGATGAAACTATTGATCTACTAGACAAAGACGTTATTGAAGGAAGGGCTGGTGTGCCACTGATGCTTACTAAGTCTCTTTTACCTGCCGCTGGTGAAGTAGTTACTACAGGTTTAAAGACAGCAGGACAAGCACTTTCTTTGGCTGTTCCTGATGTCATAGAAGACTACACAATGGAAGGTCTTAGTGCTATTACTTACGATATAATGGAAACACCCTTTTTCAAGGAGGGTCTTGAAGCCGCCTCACAAGGGTATAGTAAATTCTTAAAGTTTAAAGAGAACCATCCAGCAGAAGCTGAGTACCTAAGCTCTGGTTTTGATATAAGTTTAATGGGTCTACCTGCTAGTAAAGTTCCACCTGTAACTGACACTTTAGATAAGTGGGGTTGGAACAAAACAAATGCTGGTAGATTACAAGGGATTGAACAAAGGCGTGATATTGTAAGTCAGATACTTGCTCCTGTTAAACTTGAAAGAAAAGACATTAGACGTACAGACACTAAAGGTCTTACAGGTAGAATAACTACTACACCTGATGCTTTAGAACAAGAAGTTATTAATGTTGTGTCTTTAATACCTGCGGTTAAGGGAAGTAAGAATCCCATTAAAAATGCTAATGCTGTTTATGATGCAATAGATGCAACAGCAGAACGTCTTATTAAACGACTAAAGCTTAAAGGTAATCCTAAGATTGACACTAAAGCTTTAAATGCTGGCATGGATACCGAGGTAGCTAAATACTTTGCAGGTAATGCAGCTACAGTTAGTATAGCATCACCTAAGAAAATGCAAGCTATACTTGATGAGGCTAAAAAATTAATATCATCTTCTGATGGAACAGCCACAGGTATCTTACAAGCACGTAAAGACTTAGATAAATGGTTAGATGGTATTGACCCTAAAATGGTTAATGATGAATACATGGATTCTAAAGCAAAAGCATTAAAGATTATACGTGAATCTATGAACAATGCCGTAGATGCCGCTGTGCCTGATGTTGACGTTAAAGGGTTATTACGTAAACAATATCTTATGTATAAAGCTTTTGATAACTTAGCTGATAAGTCTACTAAGTTAGCTAGTACGTCATTAGCAAGGGCTTATGTTAACGCTAAACGTGTCACAGGTATGGCAATACCCACTACTCCGTTAGCTATGGCTGCTACTGCTAGTGCAGGTACTGCGGCAATGTCCTCAGGATGGTTAGCCTTTGCTACAGGGACATTAGCTTTAGGTACAGGTGCTGTTGTTACATCTCGTATGCTTAAAGGCCCAACAGCTAAGAAAGGGCTAGGTGTGCTTTTAGGTCAAGTAAGTAAAGCAATTAAAATGTCAAAGAGCAAGGAAATGATAGAGCAACTTAAAGCTGATCGTTTAGTTATCATCTCACTTCTTGAGCAACCACAGGACGAAACACAGCGTATACCTATGAAAGGAGCAGCTAATGCCCAATAATTCTTCTATGTTTAACGGATTATACAATAGCTTTCTAGGTGCCCCTGTGCGAGAAGTTAAAGAAGAGTACGGAAAACTTAAAGAGTCTTTAGGTTCAAGGCAAGCTGAGATGGACAATGCTTGGGAAAACAGTAGTATGTTGGGAGGTTTAGCAAGCACTGCCAAGAATGTCACAGGTGCTTTTGGTGATGTAGGTGGTTCTGTCGTGTCTGCTCTTGTGCCTGACAGGGTTACTGAGCCTCTAGGGGAAGCAGCGGCATATGTAGGTAAGAAAGTTTACACTCCTTACAGTGAAGCAGTGAATAACTCTGCTTTTGGCGAATATATGAACAATAACTTTAGCAGCCAGATGCGAGTAGCGGCTGATATGTTAGAGACAGGACTAAATGTATTTACAGGTGGACAAGCTAAACGTGTATTGTCGGGCAACACTATTAACCAAATGGCAGGTAACGCTGACACAAAGATAGAAGGTTTCTACGGGCCTAACATAGCAGGTAAATTAGCAGGTGTAGCTAAGGTAGGTGCTGTAGCTGTAGGACGTACAATTAAAGAACTTTACACTCCCAAAGCTTTGGCAGAGGCCAGAGCGTCTGGCATATCAGAAGGAGCTATGGTTCAGACCTTACGACATTTAAAGAACGTACAGGCTAACCAAGTTTTTGTAAAGTTTGATAAGTTAGAGACACAGATAAAAGCTGAGAAAGTAAAGCTAAGTAACGCTAAAACTCCTAAAGGCAAGGAAGCGTCAGAAGAAAGATTATCTGTACTAAATAAAGAAAAGAAAAGACAATCAAAAGAAATAGGGGCTAAGGGTTTTAAGAATAGAGATGAGATTGAAAAACTTGCAAAAGAAGCTCCTAGTTATCAGGCTGGTTTAGAAGCATATCAGTACATGTTAAACAAGCAAGGCCCATCAGGGGAAGTACCGACTATTATTACTGAACTGTTTGGTTCTCAAGTTATGTCTTTTAACACTATTTCTAATGGTGGTTTAGATGGTGTATGGGAAAATGCTGTTAGGCACAACACAGCACCAGCTTCGGAAGGGGCTAAAGCTGCTTTTAAAGCCGACTTGATTTCAGCTTGGGGTCTAGGGGAAGACACACCCAATGTTCAGATAATGGTTAAAAACCCAGTAGAGCAACATCCTCAAATGGGGTCTGAGATTGGTGGTTCGTCAACTAGAGGGTCGCCAGTAAGTAGATTCTTCCATACTGTAGCTAATGAAGTAGACCCTAAATACTTTAAAGACACTCAAGTTATGAGTGATATTATGCGTCTACGTAATCATTCTTCTCCTACATCGGCAGTCCGTGACTACCTTAAGTTTAGTGAGCTAAAAGCAAGTGGAAAAGAGTTAAGTAAACCACAGCAAAAGAACTTTGATTTATTAGAAGCTGAGTTAGACAAGTTACCTCCTGCTAAGTATGACCCTGTAGATGATAGCTGGTCAGTAGCTGGTTCCCATAAGTCACAAGCTAAAGAACTAGGTGGTGTACATGATTGGGGAAGCCTTAAAAGGGATGGTACTTACACTATAGGTACTTCGGATGAATCAGACATGCTTGGTTTTAAACCTGCTGGCGGAACTAGGCTAATAACTGTGTTTCCACCTATTTCTGGTACGCTTACTGATCTTATGGAAAAGAATATGAAAGGTTATGATCGTAATGACCCTTCATATGTAGACCCTGTAGTTAGAGGCGCAGAAAATATAGCAGCTAAAAGGGGAATACCTGTACCCCCAGAAGGGTTTGGAGGATTAAGTCCTAGGCAATACCAGCGTATGTTAGCAATAGTTGACTCAAGGGCAGGTGTAAATGCCACTATGGAAGACTATGTACAAGTAGCTAAGAACATGGTAGGCACAAGTGCTTTAGTGGATAATAAAGAAGAACAAGAATAAAAAAAGCCCCAAGGTGTGAACCAAGGGGCTTTTTTGTGCCTTGCGTTTAGTGAATCAATTCAACACCATGTTGCATCTTCCATAATAAATAATCTTCGTCAAACAACAAGTCTTTCATTATTATTTCAATAGCAATCACTGATCTTGTAATATCAATAGCATCTAACTGTTCTAAATAAGGCTCACGCTCATGCTCCTCTAGTTCTGACTTTAAATCATGGTGTAACTGCTCTAGGTACGATACTGTAACCTGTTCTGCTTCACCCATGCTTAGTTTAATTGTGGTCATTTCTACCATCCCCATGACTCCCCAGACATACCATCTGCGCTATAGTCAGTCACACGCCCCTCAAAGAAATTCTTGAAGCTGTCGCCATTAAGTACCCAATCTAACCAAGGTAGAGGATTTTCCTCAACGTCCCAGTTAGGCTTAAGACCTAGGTTAGTTAATCGTCTGTCGGCAATGTACCTGATGTACTCTTTGACTTCACTAGCCTTAAGACCTTCAACACCTCCCAGTTCAAACGCCAGATCAATAACCTTGTCCTCAAGCTCGACAGCAGTCCTGTACATTTCATATATAGATAATTTAAACTCGTCATTCACTACCTCTGGATTTTCACTAATAAAAGTACGAAACAATTCTGTCATACCTGCGACATGAATAGTCTCATCCCGTATACTCCACTCTACAATCTCACACATACCCTTAAGCTTACCAAAGCGTTGGAAGTTCAACAGCATGACAAAGGCACTAAACAAGCTCATGCCCTCATTACATACAGTCTGCGCTAGTGCCTTAGCTAGTCCTTGCTTAGTGTCAGGGTCAAAAGTCTGCATAAACTCAAGCTTCTCAGCCATAGCATCGTACTCAAGGAACGCTGTGTACTCAGCCTCAGGGAAGCCTAGGGTATCGTTAAGTAAAGCGTAGGAGCGCATATGGATAGTCTCTCGCTGTGCAAACGATAGCATCATCATACGTGCTTCATTGTTCTTGATGCGAGGTAAGAATACATCTACATAAGAACCGCCTACTATTACGTCAGACTGTGTGAACAACCTAAGTATCTGTGTGATGAAGTTCTTCTCTTCATTGGTAATCTTACCAGACTTCCACTGTGTTACGTCTTCCTGTAGGTCACACTCCCACTCTCCCCAGTGTAACTTGTCATGCTCAATGGCTTGTGTCACAAAGCTTGAGTAGTTGAAGGGCTTGTATGCTGGTGACGCTGTTAATAAACTCATTCTTCTTTATCCTTGAAAATATGTATACTGTAATGTACAAAGTAAACTATAAGAAACAACTTGTTACCCTTGGCAACTTAAACATTCTTCATCATCTTCCTGAGCAAAGTCCTTAAGTGCAACACGGGTAGGCTTTAGGCTTACTGTGTCGGCTTTAGAACTTGCGCTAGTCCTTAGGTAATACAGACCCTTAAGCTTCTTATTGAAAGCCCTTAGGTGTACTTCATTCACATAAGCCTTATCTGTACCTGACGGAAAGAATAGATTAACACTCTGACCTTGGCAGATATAAGGCTGTCTACTGGCTGCATGATCTATAACCCATCGTTGGTCAAGCTCAAAAGCAGTCTTAAATACCTGCTTATCCCAATCTTCCATCCATTCTAGGTGCTGTACGCTTCCCTCATGCAAGAGTATAGACTTCCACTGCGCTGCAATCCACACAGGGTCGCTATTATGGGCCTTAATAACCTTATCTAGGTACTTATTCTCTACTAAATGGGCACCAACGCGAGTGCGGTGCGTAAAGGCATTAGACTTTAGAGGCTCAATACTAGCGGAACAACCAGCAATAATACTACTGTTGGCGTTAGGCGCTATAGCTAACAGGTGGCTGTTACGCATCCCTGCTACGTCAGGACAAGCCCCACGTTCATCTGCTAAGTATACTGATGCTGCCCTAGCTTGTGTTTTAATATGTGTAAACATAGCAGTATTCAATGTAGTAGCCATAGGAGACTCCCATGGGACGCCTAAGCGTTGTAAGGCACTATGGAACCCCATTGCCCCTAGTCCTAGTGAACGCTCTTGTGTGGCACTATAGACAGCCTTACGTAGCTCCTTAGGTGCATGGAAACAAAAGAAGCTTATTACATTGTCAAGCATAGTAATTAAGTCAGCTACCATAGTGGTGTCTTTCCACTCTTGATAATACTCTAAGTTAACACTTGACAAACAACAAACTGCTGTACGTTCATCTGACGTAGGTAAGTGAATCTCGTTACATAGGTTAGACCCATGTATCTCAAGACCCTTCTCTTTCATAGATGGTGGTAAGTGTCGGTTGGCTTCATCAATAAAGTTTAAGTAAGGCTCACCTGTCCTAAAGCGTGTCTCAATCAAGCGTTCCCATAGCTCACGTGCTGGCAGTAAGTCACGTACTGTCTTGTCATTAGGGTCTACTAAAGGCCAAGGGTCACCAGCAACCACAGCATCCATAAACCTATCAGTAATGTTAACTGCGTTATGTAGGTTAAATGCCTTACGATTAGGGTCACCACCTGTAGGTACACGTATGTTAATAAACTCAACTATGTCAGGGTGGCTTATGTCCATGTAGGCTGCATAAGAACCCTTACGAGTCTTACCCTGCCTGTAGGCTGTCATGTCACTATCAACAGTCTTTAGGAAAGGTATTGGTGAAGGAGCCATATCACTAACGCTACGAATGTCACTCCAATGGCCCCCGACTCCACCGCCTTTAACACTAAGCCATCGTAGTTCTGTCGAGTGTCCGATAAGACCATCCAAGCTATCAGGCACATAAGAGAGGAAACAGCTAATAGGTAATCCATTTATCTTCTCCCCCTCCTTGGGGGCATTACTTAATATAGGGGAACTAAACATAAACCAGCCTTTACTGGCGTAGTCATAGATACGTTGTGCTAAAGACTCGTCATGCTTACTAAATGCGGTAGCTGCTCTAGCATAAGCATCCTGAGGGTCTTCACCATCACGGCAGTAGTAGTCAGCGAGTAGGGTGTAAGCTTGCTTGCTTAACAGTTTATTACGTTCATAATCAATTACAATGTTCATTTACCCACTCCGTTGTTTCCATAATCCCTTTGAATCCAACTAGGGTGGCCTTTGTTTCAGTGTTGATTACTGTAGGTACGCTACGTACTTTGTACTTGATAGCTGAATCAATATCCTTACCAATGTCAACCTCTTTATAGTCTATTTCTAAACTATTCAAGACTTGACTTACAGCTTTACAGGGGGCACACCCTTCTGTGTAAAATTTAATAATCATTTTGATTCCTTATGCAGTGCATTATCATAAAGCTTACAGATTGCAACAGCCTCCTGTTGTGCTTCTTTGTGCTTCTGCATATCGTTAGTTTCTAAATAAGAACTGGCTATATCTAAATGATCTACACAATCCTGTCGTAATAACTCTAAAGCTAACCCTCGTACTTGTCCTTTCATTTAGTAATCCTTTTGATATTCGCCAGTACGAATCATTGCACATATCTCAACTGCCCTAGCACCTACCTGTTTGGCCCAACGACTGTCCATAAACTCGTCTGCCGCTACTTCCCAGTTATGTTGGTATGAGGCCTGTAGAGCCTTTTCAAACTTCTTTAACCGAGGCATACCTAAGTTAAAGCAAATGTCAACCAATGCGTCATAACGAGCAGGAGAGTGCATAATCAAGTCAATAGTCCAAGGAAACTCCATTGAGAGTTCATCCTCTACACGCTCAATGTCGTTAGCCAAAAGGAAGTTAATCTCATGGGGGCTAAGACCTATGCCACCCTTAGGGTCTATGTTACGACCTACGCCTATGGTAATCTTATCTGCTGTACACTTATAAGCGTGTGTCTCTACACCCTCATGGGCTGTAATCATCTTAGATAATGGAGTCATTATTTGTTCCCGTCTATTGGTTCATTGGTGTGCCTAGGTGCTAGGGCAGTATCTTGTTGTTCTGCTGGAGCATTGTGTCTATCGTAGTATTCCACCTGCATCTGTAATACATGTATAGCTTTTTGAAGGTCTTGTCGGTGAGTACCTTTCTCTCTTGTCAAGTACTTATTTACTTTAGTGTAGATACTAGCCTGTAGACCTTCGTAACCAAAGTTAGCAAAAGTACTCTCAAGAGGCTGTATGCCTTGCTTGGTATAGTGGTCGCCACCTACTTGTGTATCTATTGCTTTGGTATCCATAACATCCTCCATGTCTCCAAAATCATCTATAAAATTATACTTCTGCCAACCTGCTATTATCTTATTCATCAGATTCTGCCTCCTCAAACATTTCTAGGTTCTTCATTATCTGATCTTCATAACGATCAACTAAAGACTCACTGGTGATGCCTAGAACTTCACACAAGAAGTCCACATCGTACTTATTAAGTATCTGTTCTCTTATTTCTTCAAAGGTGCTAGACATTGTAAATGCTCCAGTAGCTTATCAATAGATTTCATAGTGAAGTGCGCTAGACCTTCCTTGTCACACCACTCACCTAGGTGCATCTTAGAGCCTTTCCTAAGACGCTTACGTTCATCAGAGAAGACAAATATTAATGGCCTGTCTATCTCGTCCCTAATGGCTTTGTACTTCTGTGTGTCACCTACCCTAAAGAATCCCTTGCACTCTATCATAGCTCCTGTACGTTCACAGATAAAGTCTGGTACATACTTCTTATGAATGGTGTAAGGTAACCTGTAAGGCTCATACAGGAACTTCTCTTTAGCCACAGCGTCATTGAAAGCACTCTCTAGGCCTGATCTAAACTTTATCTTAGCTGTCATCGCTATCATCCTTTATCCATAAGTTACCTAAGATCAACCACTGCATCTTACGCCAAAACCAGTTAGGTTCACAACCTTTGTTAGGTATCCATATAAGACCTTGGCTAGCGGGTGTGCCACCAAACATGTAACATTTCCATGGTGATTTCTCAGTGTCAATCCAAAACAAGCTACCATCATTCATCACCAAATACCTCCTCAAGTTTCATACGTCTAAAGCCATTCCAGTCTCTACGCATGTAGATCAGGTTCCAGCACACTTCCATCAGTTCCTTCCAGTCGTCAGGGTGAGCCTTTTGCCATGCCTCCTGTACCTTAGCCAGCATATCAGCCGTAGGTACATCCGCTAGTAGCTTCTCTGCTTTCTTAGGCCCGATACCTACGAGTCCTTGAATGTTGTCAGTAGAGTCACCTGTAAGCATCTGTATACACATCTTATAGTAGCCTTGGTCTTTACATATGTAGTACAAAGTCTCTTTGGTGAAGTTGTAATGCCAACCTTCTACCATGTCAATGTCTTTGTCTATATGTGCTATAACAAAATGCTCCTTAGAATCTAAGGCTTCTTGTGCCCATATGGATACTACATCATCTGCTTCACAGTTATCACTAGCAAAATGCCCTAGGCTATAAGCATATTCATTTAGCTCTTTACGCCTCTCTGTTAACTCAGGATTAGGGTCTTCCTCTTGCTCAGTTACTTTACGATTACCTTTGTAGTCTTCTGATATTCCGTACCTAAAGTTACCTTGACCTTTAAGTGCTACTTTAGTTTCAGAAGCTACTGTAGCCCATTCAATGTCTTCTATCGCTTTATCATAATATTCCATAGCTGTCTTTAGGCTTATGTCAGTCTTAAGGGCTATTCGGTAGATAAGGCTATCAGCATCAATAAAGCATTTATCAAAAGGCTTGCCTTTACTATTCTTTATGTTCATCATCATTACCTTCTATACAGCGTACTGCTGTTTTTAAGTCTACTTTAAACCACTCATTCTTTCTGTCTTCACTTAAGACCTCAAGTGCCTTGTGTGCTTCTACCTCTGCTGTGTGTCTATTTTCCTTAGTGACACTGTGGTATAGCTCATAAGCTCTGAATGGGTCGCTTGTCTGGTAACCCTTAAGACGATCTACAGCATCAACAGCTTTACCTATCTTAACCCACTCAGGCCATGCTTTGTTAGTGATAATGTAAACATCACCTTTGGTTGAGGAAGTGTAGTTAGTAAAGGAACTAAAGGCTGCATCATTAAATGATTTGTAATTCCCAGACTTCCATAGTGGGTGAGTCTGGGGCACATACTTACCATCCACGTACATACGCTTTATATTTCTTCGATTAATTGCCCCTACCCTACGTCTGCCATTTTTGGTTTCGCTACCTACCCACCATTCACCATCTTCAAAGGTTTTAGTTGGATTTATGTGCTGTTGCTCTTTTACCATGTTCTGCATAATTTCTCCTAGTGTGTGTCTGCCCATGAGTCACCTACGTTAAACTCACCAGCTAAAGGACACCTAAGCTTGAAGTGGATACCTGCTGCCTCAATACAACTGGCTGCTAGCCCACCAAACCTATGTGCCTGATCTTCACGAACCTCCACTTGAAACTCATCATGTATGTTACCTACAAACCTGTAGTCTAACTTCCACAACTTAGCGTACTTGTCAAGTATTATCAACGCTTGCTTCATAATCAAAGCACCTGCTGACTGTAACAATGAGTTAAGTGCTGCATGTTCTGACCTGATGAATACCTTACGTCCATCTAAGCCTGTCACGTAGCCCTTACCTGCTGATACTGCAACATTGTCCTTGAGTGTAGCCAGTGCTGGTGTAGCCCTTAGGAAACTATCCTTAAGGCGTTTACCCACTGCTCTGCCACCACCTGCAATACTGCCTATCTTCTCGTCACCAGCCCCGTACAAATAAGCGTATATGAAAGTCTTCGCCTGATTTCTAGTCTCAAGACCTGCGGCTTTCTGGTTAGCTGTATGAATATCACCCGTGAGTATAGTGTTAGTATAGTCAGGGTCATTCATGTAGTGGGCTAACATTCTAAGCTCAAGGCCAGAGGCGTCTATGCCACATAGCTTGTAACCTGAGTTAACAATCCAACAAGCTCTGCACTCAGGCCCATATAAGCTACTAGAGCTAGGCACCTGTGCTAAATTAGGCTTACTGTGTGTCATACGTCCTGTTACAGCACCATTAGTATTAACGTAACCATGTACACGCCCTGTGGTGTCGTCTGTGGCCTCCAGCCAGCTACGTACCTGAGCTATGCGTTTACCCACTAAGAGATAAGAAGCTATAAGCTCTGCCTCTGGTATGCCCTTGACATTCTTAAGAACATCCTCAGACACAATAGGGTGACCTGTCTCAGTAAAGGTCTTAGGCTTCCAGCCAAAGTGCTTAAGGTAACGTCCTATCTGTTGCCTACTAGCCAAGTTAAAAACAGGCCAATCAATGCGACTAAAAGGCCCACCTACTTCTTCCCATCTTTCACCGAGGAACTTGAGTCCAACGATACTGTACGTGCCGTCTTTCTTAAGCTTGGGAACAATCTCCTTAATGTACGTAGGTAAAGGTAAAAACACTTGTTGGACAACTTCCTCAAACTCATATGACTTCTCCTGTAATTCTGCTACTAAATCTCTAGCCTTGGGCGTATCCAAAAGCCAACCATTTCTTACTTGTTCCTGTATGATGCGTTGTACGCCATGCTCTAGCTCAAGGCTGTCCGAACTGAATCCGTCTAGCTCTTTGATTAAAGCCTTGTATACCTGCTCATTAACAGTTACATCTTGTGTACAATACTCTACCATCTCAGGTGTGTACTGTGTCCAATCACTATAGTTACCCTTAGGGTATCCTAGCTTCTCACCCCAGTGTCCTAGGCTGTGTGCCTCTCGCTGTGGGTTAGCTAGTCTTGACATGACTAATGTGTCTGTAATCTTGACTGTAGAAAAGTCAGTCTTAAGAAGACGCTCACATGCTGGTATGTCGTAACCTATAATGTTATGTCCTATAACCTCCGTTGCTTGTGTTATTGCTTTGTTAAACTCAGACCATTGGCCCTCTAAGTAAGTGACCACGGAACCAGTATCAACATCCTTTGTGACAATACACCAGACTACTGTAGGCGTAAGGCCGTTAGTCTCAATGTCAAATATTAATCTAGCCATAACTTATTCCCACTGTTATAGAATGTTATAGTAGGCTGCTTCTTCTATAACCTCATTCTCTTCAAGCCACTCTAAGCATAAATCCATGACCATCTTATCATTTCTAATATCGAAAAACTCTAAGCGGTCTGCTAGATACTCTCTACCATCATCACAGATCATAATGATATTTATTACTGTACCACCTGCCCATGTGAACCTGTAATTTTCACATTCAAATACTCTGTAAGTTTTCATAGTCAAAAGTCCTCATGGGCGTTAGCTGCCTTAATTTCAGGTGCCTGAGTAGCTACTAGGCGACTTGTGTTACTCTCATAAAAGAGCCAGCCAGCTACCCCTGTACGTCCTGTACGTCTACACTTAACCAGTTGCACCTGAGTACAGTTACGTGCGTAAGCATCGTCCGTCATTTTGTCCCTTGACAGGAGTATCGTATTGAAAGCAATCTGGTTGATTGAACCACTGCCCTTCAAGTCATACTCACCTACGTCATGGGCGTCCTTAGCATGTGGCTTACGCATATGGCTTACAATGATAATACTGACACCTGTATTCTTAGCTAGCTTAAGGCACTTGTCCATAAATGCGTCAATAGTGCCATTTTCATTACTAGTCACTGCGGCCTGTAACGGGTCTAGTATGATAACATCACAATCCAAACCTTTGACCAAGTATTGCATCTTAGCGAATAGCTCGTCAGCCTCTAAAGCACCCTGATGATCTAGGATGTGTAGCTTATCAGACTGTGCCATTTCATCGTACTTCTCATGGTACAGATTGTAGTCTCTATTCTCATTAGGTACATCTGCAATGTTGGTGCCCATGTACACTGATAGTAACTTCTCTACTGTCTCACCTACGTCAGCCTCTAGGAATACACAACCAATCTTCTTAGCACTTTCTGTGTACATACCATGCACTAGGTTATAAACCATTGTGGTCTTACCTATGGAAGTCAGGGCACCAATCACAGTCACCTCACCTGCTGCGATACCTCCGTTCATCATGGCGTTAAGACTGCCAAAGCTTGCAGGTAATGGCGTGACTTCTTCTGTACCACGCTTTAAGAACTTATCCCATACATCTGAATCACCTAGGCTTACAACACCCTCAGGCTTATAGGCCTTAGCGTCCCACCAGCATTTAGTATACTCTCGCACCTTATTGGCCTTGAGCATGTCGCCAGCGTCCTTAAGGGGCAGGGTACAGACCTTAGCCTTACGAGGGCTAAAGAGTGGCAGTACGTCCTGAGCGGCTTTAATACCTGCCTCATCATTGTCAAAGCATATGACCACATTATCAAATGTCTCTAGGTACTCTAGGCTGGCCTTAATGTCCTTAACTGCGCTGTTGGCACCTGAGCGAATAGATACGGCAGGGAAGCCTCCATTCATCTCATATGCTGCCATGGCATCTATCTCACCTTCTGTAATGGTTATATATTTACCACCTGATGCAAATGACTGCTGACCAAACAAACCTGCTGTGCCTAGGTCGCCTGTGGCATAAAAGTCCTTAGTTGCTACATTACGTACCTTAGTGCCTACTACTGTGGTGCCCTCCTGACTGTGGTATGGGTAGTGGTGCTTACTGATGCTACCATCCTTAGATTCTGTGGTGACGCCATATCGCTTGCACGTTTCCATGCTGATGCGCCTATCCTGTATTGCTGTTATTGTGCCTGTCATTTCTAAAGGCCTCGCTCTTGTCTTGTTAGTATTAACTGATGAACCATCACCATGCTCGTATGCGTCACACGCAAAACAAACAGTGTGTGAGTCAGAATATATAGCCTTAGCGTCCGATGAACCACAAGAACTACATGGCCCATGCTTGACAAAGGTACTTTCTGTTCGCTCATATCTCATAATAGCTCTGTAAGCTCCTGTGGTGCGTTGTAAGAGGCCTAGCCCTAAGGGGAATAGTAGGGCTAGGGGTTAACATAAGAGGTCTTAAAAGTCCTCGTCTGTCTCTGTAGCTGCAAGCTCTACAACACGAATTTTATCTAAATAAGGTGTAATGCCATGCACTGGATGCTCTTGCCCTAGAGTGTATTGAATTTTTACGTCAGAGCCGCGAGTAATAGCACCGATAAATTCATCATTATTGACATCATAAATAGGCGTATCGAACTTACTCGCAAATTTTCTCTGCTGAGTATCCTCATAGGTGCGTAGCTTAACGCCTTGACCTGCTAACTTATCTGCGCTAGTTTGATCTAAAGTCACTACGATGGAATATTTACCAGTAGACTGACCTTGATACATTTCATGCTCTGTTAAATTGACAAAAGCTGCTTTTCCTGAAATAACCATAAAATTATCCTTTATAGGGTTTTAAATATAGGTTTAACCATTATTGACCAAACACTGGGTATAAACTAACATTTAGTCTATATGAACTACTTTAGTGTACTAAAGACACTTTAGGCTATACTTAGATTATTATTAAAGTATTGCCTTTTGTGTCTTATGTATTATACACATGTAAACACATAAGGGTACTTTTAATTTACATTTATTTTTAATATGTCCTCTCGTCACAATTAAGGTCTATTAGGTCTGTGTATTCCTCCTCTAATAGCTGGCTAGTCTCAATGATTTTATGTAACCAAGGTGGTATGCGTGTGTACTCACCTGTCTTTATGTCGAAGTGATAGCCATAGAAATCATCTATGGTAATCTCTCCTGCTACGCTCATGTGCCATTGCACCTCGACCTCTAACATAACCTCAGCGTCTAAAACGTCTATAACAATATTAATAGTGCTATTCATGGTCTAATACTCCGTTAATAACGTCCTCAAGCTCTGTGGTGCCCGAATCAATAGAATAATTATATTCCGAATGAGCATTAGAAGTTAAACATTCATTGCACATATCTAAGAATAAGGACGTTTCCCTATCCTTTACGGACGCCTCATGGTCGTTCAATAGTTGGTCGCACGATAAACAGCGCATGGTAATACCTCTCTTATATTTGATCTTATTAATTAATGGCTAACAATATTAGCACTATATTGACTATCATGTCTATTAAATCTTGTGTCATAGTTGGAAACCCATCCATTCGTTAAATGTATAAGTATCACAAGGCCAGCCATAGGCATTACCTCCCTTAACTATAGGCGTATACGTGCGTATTAGTGCGCCTAAGACCTCCTCATTACCTGCCAGTACCTTACCCTTACCTATTAAATCGCCTAGTATAGGCATTAATCTTGAGCGCCTGAGGCCTGTAAGGTTTTCTAGCTCCTCTACCTGTATGTATGGTTCTGAATAATTAAGCTCTAGTAATTGCCTATATAACTCTTTTTGCTCTAGTGTGTACGCTTTCTTAGTCATACTATTTAGCTCCTTTAGTGGTTACTTTTTGTGCCTGTATGCGCTTGTTTAGTTTGGTATGATACGCTTTAGCAAGTAATATCTTGCTTGATTCTGTTATAAGTCCTGTAGTGTCATACGCTCGTTTATTCTTGTGTATCATGTTTGGTTTACTCCTTTTATGTCTAGTTTATATATAGGTATTATACACTATTGCGCCTAGCGAGTTTTAACTTATCACGTTTACGCCTAGCCTGCAGTTTATACTTAGCTCTACGCTCTCGCGCTGTTACGCTGTTATTCCTACCGAATAGGAGCCAATAGAAAAACGGTAGTAGGAATATAAAGCCTATCGTAGCTAGGATAGCTATTAAATCCAATATTATATACATATTATGCCGCCTCTACTAGTTTAATTGTTACGTACTTCTCACGGATTATCTTAGCCATAGATACCCCATGGGCCACATATGCAATAGTCTTTACGTCTTTAGACCAACAAGCACGACACATTTTACACTTCCCTTCTCGCTCATAGGCGTAGCAGACTGACATAGTGCTATCGGCATGATCTAGTGTGGGTATTATAGTGCTTGTGGGTAGTTCAGTGTTTATTGTGTCACCTAAGACACTATCACTAGACAAGCGTACAACCACATTAGATAGGCTAGACATAACATTAATTACCTCGTTAAACTTAGGGAATTTATGCATTCTAGTAGGTAGCCAATGATTGCAATGTGGTGTTTGTTCCATGACTTGTAGCATCTTTCGAGCTAGTCTAATGTCGTACATGTCGCCACTATCAAACCATCTAAAATATCTATCATTATCTAATTCAGCGACCATATCTGTTACCCATTCGCTACGCTTCCAGTCTTCCTTATTGTGCGCTCGGGGTGCCTTGACGTTAGGAAAGCGGTAGTTTCCTGTAGTGGCATAACAACCCTTACAAGCGTCCACTAGCTCGCCTGTGGTAGGTTCTATACTAGCAGGGCAAGTTACAAGCGCCTCAAGCGACCATGAGCGACAAGGCATTTTACTGGCTTTAGATAGTTTGATCATAATGTTCACCTGTGGCCTGTGGCCTGTTGTTTACTTAAGAACTGTAACCATTATAGCGAACCACAAGCAAAAGCATACCCATGACTTACAAGTCACAATATAACTAATGTTTGACACAATACCCACAAGTATGCTATTCACGCGCGCACGCATAATAGATAGGCGCACCAATTATCATATGTAGGCTTGATTGTCAAGTTTACGCATAGTCTACAATAGTCTCCATAGGCACCCACATTGGCACACATTTGTAAACCTCAGTGACTATAGACACCCATGTAGTCACAAGTATTGACACCCCATGTTAACTATGGTAGCACTTGGCCCTGTGGATAACTATTGTCAAACTATTGACACCTGTGGATAACTTAAGGCCTGTGGGTAAACCTGTGTATAACTTTAGGGGACGGGGCCGTGTGGCTTTCTCGGTATACTAGAGGCTCCCTCAGGTACACAAAATAGGGTCATTTTGCTTTATTAAGTTAACAAAAGTCAATAAAAGATTACAATAAGAAACACAAGTAAGCTATTGACATGTATAGGAATGAGAGTCATTCCCATGTAAACTTTAAAGGACTCTTATGTTGACAAAAGAAACACAAGAAATAGATTGACTTTTAGCTCAAAACATGTTATAATAGACTTATGTTCTAAAGCGTCTTTAGTTAGTTCTTTTAGTAATTCCTTAATGAATAATTAAAGTATCAACCTAAAGACACTTAAGTATACTTAAGTAAGACTCAATCTCAACAAAGAGGTAATTGATTTGTCATCAACAAAAGAACCTGTGGTAGCTAAACGAAGAGGAAGACCACCTAAGGCAACACTAAAGAAACCTAAGGGTATTATTGGTCGGCCTAAAGGTGATGCTACTATAATTAATGAATACAAAGCTCGTATGTTAGCTAGTCCTAAGTCAGCTAAAGTCCTAGAGGCTATCTTTGATGCAGCCTTAGACAATGAACATAAGAACCAAGCAAGTGCATGGAAGCTTGTCATGGACAGGGTAGCACCTATAGCAGCCTTTGAGAAAGAAATCATTAAGGGTAATGGTAAGTCAGCCATACAGATTAACATTACTGGTGTCGGCTCTACGGACATCTCAGGCTCTCAAGACCAAGATGCTGTTGATGGAGACTATGAGGTTGTACAATGACTAAGTATATTAAAAAGCCTGTGGCTGTAGAGGCTATAGAGTGGACAGGTAACAACCTAGACGAAATAGTTGCCTTTACTGATGGTGGTGCGTGGACGTATCTATGGGTAACAGATGTAATTATCAAAACCTTAGAAGGTGATATGTTTGCCACACAGGGTGATATGATTATCAAAGGTGTAAAGGGTGAGTGTTACCCATGTAAGCCTGACATTTTTAAACTGACGTACTATACAGACAGTGAGTACGCAGAGAGTAATTTATGAGCGACTTACAGATTGAACTATTAGAATGGCAAAAGAAAGTATGGGCAGACCCTACACGCTTTAGAGTAGTTGCAGCAGGAAGACGTTGTGGTAAGTCTCGCCTAGCTGCTTGGCTTCTTATTGTCAATGCCTTACAAGCTGATAAACCTAACTCCCATGTCTTCTACGTAGCACCCACACAGGGTCAGGCTAGGGACATCATGTGGAGTCTTTTAGTAGAGCTAGGCAACCCTGTCATTAGAAGCTCACACATAAACAATATGCAAATAACCTTGATCAATGGTGCAACCATAAGCCTCAAGGGAGCCGATAGACCCGACACTATGCGTGGCGTCAGCCTTAAGTTCCTATGCTTAGATGAGTATGCAGACATGAAACCTGAGGTGTTTGAGGAAATCTTAAGACCTGCATTAGCAGACCAAAAAGGCTCATGCTTATTCATAGGCACACCTAAGGGTCGTAATCACTTCTATGATTTATACAAGTATGCAGAGCTAAGTGGGGATGATGATGTCACCTTTAGTGCTTGGCACTTCACAAGCTACGACAATGAAACCTTAGACTCTGAGGAAATAGATGTAGCTAAGAAGAGTATGTCAACCCATGCTTTCCAACAAGAGTTTATGGCTTCCTTTAAGAACCAAGGCTCTGAGATGTTTAAAGAAGAATGGTTATCATTCGGTTCTAAGCCCAGAGGTGACGGAGACTACTATATTGCTATTGACTTAGCTGGTTTCCAAGATGTCAGTAAGAAGAAAGGTAAGACTTCTCGTTTAGATAACTCAGCTATTTCAATAGTATTTGTGGATGAGTCAGGATGGTTTGTAGATGATATTATCTATGGACGATGGACTTTAGACGAGACAGCTAAGAAGATATTCCAAGCAGTAAAAGATTACAAACCTTTGTCAGTAGGCATAGAGAAAGGTATCTCTAAGCAAGCTGTTATGTCACCTATCATGGATATGATGAAACGTCAGAACTTTTACTTTAGAGTAGAGGAGCTTACACACGGCAACCAGAAGAAAACAGATCGTGTCATGTGGGCCTTACAAGGTCGTTTTGAACATGGTCGTATAACCCTTAACAAGAAGAAGAAGGAATGGCACTCACGCTTCTGTGACGAGTTGTTTCAGTTCCCTGACCCTTTGACCCATGACGACTTAATAGACTCCTTAGCCTATATAGACCAACTCGCTAAAGTAACCTACTCTGGTAACTTTGAAGAATTAGATAACTTTGAGATAATCGACTCAATTAGTGGATACTAACTTATGAAATTGTACACATCTTTAGAATCAGAAGATAACAACGAATCAACACAACCAATTATCATTGAGCAGAGCCTTGAAGATTGGGTGATGACAAAGGTTACTGATTGGGGAGACTATTACGAAACTAACTATGCACAAAAGCATGAGGAATACTATCGTCTATGGCGTGGCATTTGGAACGCTAGTGACAAGACTAGGCAAGCAGAGCGTAGTCAGATCATTGCGCCAGCCCTACAGCAAGCTGTGGAGTCTAACGTAGCAGAGATAGAAGAAGCTACCTTTGGTCGTGGTAAATACTTTGACATTAAAGATAACATGGGCGACTCAGAGACTCAAGACATTATGTTCTTGCGTAACAAGCTACATGAGGACTTTGACACAGCTAAGATACGTAGAGACATAAGCGAGTGTTTAATTAACTCTGCTGTGTTTGGTAATGGCATTGGTGAGATTGTCTTAGAAGAAATTAACGAAATGAAACCTGCTACTGAACAGGTCATGGATGGTGCTATGGAAGCCGTAGGCGTTAATGTATCTAAACGTACATTAGTTCGTATGCGCCCTGTACTGCCTCAGAACTTCCGTATAGACCCTGTAGCAACCAACATAGAGGAAGCCTTAGGTGTAGCCATTGATGAATTTGTCGGCACACACATTGTAGAGCAACTACAAGAGCAAGGTGTCTATAATGATATGTACATTGGCACAGCCAGTGAAGACTTTAACATTGAACCTGACAGTGAGTTAACTGTACAACAGGACGACAAGACACGCCTCACTAAATACTACGGCTTAGTACCTCGTCACCTTCTTGAAAAAGAACTAGACTACGAGCTAGAGGATGATGAAAAAGAAAGCTATTACATAGAAGCTGTTGTCATAGTAGCTAACGAGGCTCACTTACTTAAGGCAGAGCCTAGCCCATACATGATGAAAGATCGTCCTGTAGTGGCATTCCCTTGGGACGTTGTACCTAGTCGTTTCTGGGGTCGTGGTGTCTGCGAAAAGGGATACAACAGCCAGAAAGCCCTAGATGCAGAGCTACGGGCACGTATTGACGCACTTGCGCTTACAGTACACCCTATGCTTGCTATGGACGCTACACGCATCCCTAGGGGCACTAAGCCAGAGATTCGTGCTGGTAAGCTCCTGCTAACTAATGGTGACCCACGTGAGATTATCAACCCATTCAACTTTGGCAATGTAAGCCAAATAACTTTTGCTCAGGCTTCGGCACTACAATCTATGGTACAGCAATCGACAGGTGCCGTAGATTCTTCTGGTGTTGGTGGCTCTATAAATGGTGAAGCTACTGCTGCTGGCATCTCTATGTCTCTTGGTGCTATTATCAAGCGACACAAGCGTACCTTGATTAACTTCCAAGAGTCTTTCTTGATACCTTTCGTATCTAAGGCTGCTTGGCGTTATATGCAGTATGAGCCTGAGCTTTATCCTGTCAGCGACTATAAGTTTAATGCTACGTCTACACTGGGAATTGTTGCTAGGGAGTACGAAGTTTCTCAACTTGTACAATTATTACAGACGATGGGTAAAGATACACCTTATTACCCTATCATGCTTAAGTCTATTGTCGATAATATGAATGTCAGCAATAGGGAAGAGTTAATTGGCCTAATAGACAAGGCTGCTGAACCTAACCCAGAAGCACAAGAAGCACAACAAGCTGCTCAACAGTCTGAGTTAGCATTCCAAGCTTCACAAACTGCTGCTTTGACCTCACAAGCCCAAGAGTCTGCTGCACGTGCTGAGAAACTTAAGGTGGAAGCACAGGCTATACCACTTGAGATGGAAATAGATCGTATTAAAGCAATTACTACCAATATAAAGGAAGGTGATGCGGATGATCGTGAGTTTGAACGTAGGCTTAAGGTCACAGACCGAATGCTTAAAGACAAAGCAATGACTTTAAATCAAATGAAAACACAAGGAGCGCAACAAAATGGTATCCCAACGGGAATTAACCCAAGTAGTGGAGCAGATCAACAGCAGTTACAGCGTCTTGCTCAACAAACTAACCAAGCTGGAGGAGCAGGTGGCGGTATTATCCCTTCCTAGCACACTTCCTAAGAAAAGTAAAGAAAAATCTTGACTTTAACGTAAAAATATGGTATAATAGGTAGTATAAATGACAGATAATGAATTAGAAACTTACTTTGAACATATGAATGACCTCTTTCGTACAGAAGGTTGGAAAGCACTGATCAAAGACTTAAGTCTCAATGTCCCTATCATTAATTCAGTAGAAAGCACCAAAGATGATAAAGACCTTTACTTCCGTAAGGGCCAGCTTAACATCTTAGGTACTATACTCAACTTAGAAGAAACAACACGTATAGGCCAAGAGGAGTCTCAAAGAGAAGACGACCCTTTAGTGGACAATTACGCTGATGTTTAAATTCTATGACTACAGATGTCCTCTAGGGCATGTTAATGAACATATGGTCAAAGGCTCACCAGACACACAACTGTGTAAAGACTGTAAAGCTCAAGCGACCAGACAACTTTCCTCTCCCCGTTCTATGTTAGACCCCTTCTCTGGCGATTTTGCTGGTGCAACTATGAAGTGGATTAAAGACCATGAACAAGGTAGAGTAAAAGCAGAGAAAGCCAACTCCTAATCTTAGGAAGCTTTCATTTTTAATCTTTCTCCACAATACTAAGGTACGGAGTTTAATATGGCAGCAGTTATCCTCGATGAGGAATTACAATCCGAGCGTTTTGATAGCTTAGACGATATGGCACAAGACACAGCAACACAGGAGCCTGAACAGGCACAACCTGAGCAAGCTGACGAAGTACCAGACAAATACAATGGTAAATCACTTGAAGACGTAGTAAGGATGCACCAAGAAGCTGAAAAGCTCCTAGGTCGCCAAAGCTCAGAAGTAGGTGACTTACGTAAGGTAGTCGATAGTTACATCAACACACAACTCGACTCGCAAACTCCAGCACAAGGAGCAAGCGAACCAGATGAAGACATAGATTTTTATTCTGACCCTGAAAAGGCTATGAGTCGTGCAATAGATAATCATCCATCAGTGAAAGCAGCAGAGCAGTCAACGAGAGCTTATAAACAGCAGACCTCAATGGCACTTCTAAAAGAAAGTCACCCAGACATACCTGAGATTGTAAATGATCCTAAGTTTGCTGAGTGGATTCAAGCTTCACAGATTAGGACACGAATGTTTGTTTCGGCAGATCAGCATTTTGATACAGAAGCAGCTAATGAACTTTTCGGATTATGGAAAGATCGCTCAGGTGCTATTAATCAAACAATCAAGGCCGAGAAAGAAGGGAGACAGAAAGCTGTCCGAGAAGGGTCAAATGGTTATGCACGTGGTAACCCAGACTCAAGTTCTTCCAAGAAAATCTATAGACGAGCTGATATTATTAAACTTATGAAAACAGACCCAGAACGCTATTTAGCTCTCTCAGACGATATACAACTAGCATACGCTGAGAAGAGGGTCAAATAACCTAATATAGAGAGAAATTAAAAATGGCTACTTCCGTATATCCCGCAACAGGCGGTATGGTTGGTAACACTGACGCAGCAACTTTCATCCCCGAAATTTGGTCAGACGAAGTAATTGCAGCATACGAGAAATCACTTGTACTTGCTCCTTTAACTAAAAAAATTGCAATGCAAGGTAAGAAAGGCGATACTATTCATATCCCTAAGCCTACCCGTGGCGTTGCGTCTGCTAAAGCAGAAAACACCGCAGTAACTATTCAAAATGCTACAGAGGGCGAAGTCCAAGTAGTCATCAACAAGCACTTTGAATACTCACGTATGATCGAAGATATTACTAACGTACAAGCACTTGCTTCACTACGTCAGTTCTATACTGGTGATGCTGGCTACGCCCTAGGTAAGCAGGTTGATGATGATCTGTTTGCCCTTGGTAAGTCTTTTGGTAATGGTAATGGTTCTAACTTCATTACCAGTGCTACGTTCTACAATGATGCTTCTACTGGCACTACAGTATATGCAGCAGACCAAGTTATACCTGCTGACGTATTTGAAGATGATTTCTTACGTGACATGGTACAGAAGTTGGATGATGCAGACGCTCCTATGGATGGACGCTTCTTAGTTATCCCACCTGCACTACGTAATGCTATCATGGGTATTGATCGTTACGTTAGCTCTGACTTTGTTAATGGTCAAGGTGTTACTAATGGTAAGATTGGTGAGTTGTATGGTATTGACATTTATGTGTCTACTAACTGTCCTACTCTTGAGACTGCTGCACAAAACGGAGCAACTGCTGGTGGTATTATCCGTGGCGCAATGTTAGGCCATAAAGATACTATGGTACTTGCAGAACAACAAGGTGTGCGCTCTCAAACACAGTACAAGCAAGAGTTTTTAGGAACCTTGTATACTGCTGACCGCTTGTATGGCACTCAAGTGTTGCGTGCAGAGACTGGATTCATCATGGCAGTTAATGGTTAAGCATAACTCTTAACTAACTAAAGGGGAACTGCGGTTCCCTTTTTATTCTTTTAAATTTTACAGCATATAAAGCTTAAAGGGTTGACATGAGTCTTTACAAGAATATCAATGCAAAGAAAAAGCGAATTAAAGCTGGCTCTGGCGAAACAATGAAGAAAGCAGGGGTCAAAGGTAGACCTAAAGCTAGTGACTTCAAGAAAGCAGCTAAGACAGCAAAACCAGTTAAGAAAAAGGTTTAAGGAATGAAAGGTGTAAAGCATTACTTAAAGAATGGTAAAGAGTATACAGGCAAGACGCATAAGCATCCATCAGGTAAACTTATGACAGGTACAAAACATACTGCCTCTAGTAAAACTCTAAGCCACAAGAAACCTAAGAAATAGGAGATAGTAAGATGCCACAAGGTACTGGAACATACGGAAGTAAAGTAGGTCGTCCACCTGCTAAACCAAAGAAAAACAAAAAGAAAACACCAGCAAAGAAAACTATGAAAATACGCAGTAACTACTAATGTGGGCTATTGTGTTAGCCACAATGTTAGCTAGTGGTGAACCTCAAGTACCCATGATAATGTCTAGCTACAGTACATTAGATAACTGTAGAAAAGAGTTATTACGTGTAGGTACGATAGGAGGCTACGAGCCTGTGGCTAGCCCGATGGTTGGGCTTTCGGTAGTCAAAGTAGAAGCAAAGAAGACTATAACAGCTTTCTGTGTTAAAGATATGCGGTCTATCTGATGTGGTCTACAGTAACAGAAGCGTATCCTATGTACTTTAGCCCCTCACAGGCTCCACAAGGCTCTGTACGGGTCGTAGAGCCTCAGGTAATACGTGAGTATGACTATAGGTTTATACGGTCTCCTATGGCTCCCTACGAGCTTACAAGCCAACAATACTCAAAGAGGTTATGGATATGTTAGCAGAGTTAGCCATAGCTAATGCGGCTTTTAAAGTAATTAAGACTACGCTCTTCAATGGTAGAGAGATTGCAGATGCTGGCGCAGCCCTAGGTAAATACTTTGGTGCTGAGAAGACAATACAGAAGCAAGTAGCTAATGGCTCAGGAAATATATTAGAAGCATTTCAAGCCAAGGAGCAACTAGCTAGACAGGAAGAAGAACTTAAGTTCATGTTGAACAAGCAACGTCTACATGGGTATCAAGACTTTCTTAAGTTTAAAGCCCAGTACACTAGAGACTTAAAAGAAACTAAACAAGCGGCAATACGCCAAAGAGCAGCAAGAGCTAAAGCATTACAAGATAATTTGTCTATAGCTATAAAAGTAGGCTTAGGGTTTATTGTTATTATAGCCAGTTTGTTAGGTGCAGCTATTTATATTAAAGGATATTACTAGGCATGGAAAACTTGACTCAGCAGCAAAAGGAAGAAATAGCAGAGTTAGCAGCAGACAGGGCATATGACCGCTTCTATCTTGCCGTAGGTAAATCAGTGACTAAGAAGCTAATGTGGATTATAGGTGCAGGTGCATTTGCTGCTTGGTTATACTTTAATGGAGAGATGTAATGCCGGATAATAAATTAACTAAACTAGGCCTTACGGCTTACAACAAGCCTAAGAGGACACCTAGCCACCCTAAGAAGTCTCATGTGGTGGTTGCTAAAGAAGGTGGAGTAACTAAGACTATACGCTTTGGCGAGCAAGGAGCCTCTACAGCAGGTAAACCTAAAGCTGGTGAATCAGATAAGATGAAAGCTAAACGTAAGTCATTTAAAGCTCGTCATGGCGCTAACATAGCCAAAGGTAAGATGTCAGCAGCTTACTGGGCTAATCGTGAAAAATGGTGAGAGGTAGTACAACATGGGCATATTAAGTAGTTTATTTGGTGGCGGTAGTGCTGTTGCACAACCTATAGAAGCCATTGGTAACATTATAGACAGTGTGTTTACCTCAGATGAAGAAAGAGCGCAAGGTGAGCTACTCAAGCAAAGACTAGCTATGAAGCCAGCACTAATGCAAGCAGAGATAAATAAAGTACAGGCAGGTCACAGGTCTACTTTTGTGGCTGGAGCTAGACCCTTTCTCATGTGGGTCTGCGGCCTAGGCTTCTTGTTTGCATTTGTTATTAACCCTATCCTACAATGGATTGCACCAGAGCTAGGTAGCCCTGAGTTACCCTTAGATGCAATGCTTGAACTTACGTTAGCAATGCTTGGCCTAGCAGGGCTTAGAACAGTAGAAAAATTAAATGGTAAAGCCACATGAAAACGTATAAGCAATTAGTAAACAATATCCTTGTACGCTTAAGAGAGCGTGAAGTGTCCTCTATTAACGAGAACAGCTACTCTAAACTTATTGGTATCTTTGTACATGATGCTATAGAATCTATTGAGACTGCATGGAACTGGTCTAACTTACGTGAGACTGTTACAGTAACTACATCATCTGGTGATTCTACTTACGTCCTAACAGGAACAGGTGACAAGTCTACTATCCTAGACGTTATAAACGACACTAGCAACTGTTTTATGGTGTACCAGACATCACGTTGGTTTGACAATGTATTCTTTAATAACACACCAGCTTCTAGCGCACCTAAGTATTATATGTTTGATGGGTTAAATTCTAATGGAGACACACAGGTTAAAATCTATCCTGTGCCTGATGGTGTCTATAGTTTAAAGTTTAAGATAGTTAAAAGGTCACCAGCCATTATAGCTGATGATGATACAGTTAAGGTTCCTTTCTTACCTGTACAAGCCTTATCTTATGCTATGGCTCTTGAGGAGCGTGGTGAAGATGGGGGTATTTCCTCAGTATCAGCTAAGGTACTGGCAGATGGTTACCTATCAGACGCTATCTCAATAGACGCAAACAAGCACCCTGAGGAACTTATCTGGGAGGCTTTGTAACAATGGCTAAACCATTAATATCAGCAACCATAGCGGCTCCTGCTTTCTACGGGTTAAACACTCAGGAATCAGGTGTCACACTACAGGAAGGTTTTGCATCACATGCAGACAACTGTATTATAGACAAGCAAGGTCGCTTAAGCTCCCGTAAAGGGTGGGCTACACAAACTGTTTCCTTAGGTGGTAGCACAGGAGCTAATGCTAGCATTAGTTTATTAGGTATGTCAGACTTTAAGGACATCACAGGAACAGACACTAGATTGTCATGGTCTGCTACTAAATTTTATAAAGGAACTGAAAACTTAGTTGAGGTTACTCCTACACTTTCCTCAGGCGACTCAATTTCCGCTGGTAACTGGCAAGCGGCTACATTAAATGATCATCACTTTTTCTTCCAACGTGGCTATGAGCCATTAATCTACACTAACGAATCAGGCTCTACAGAGTTTGAAGCTTACTCAGAGCATGACCATACTACCTCTGGTTACCCTGAGGCTAACACAGTCTTAGCTGCGTATGGTCGCTTATGGGCGGCTGATACTGCAACTAACAAGACCACAGTGTACTTTACAACTGTACTAGACGGAGCTAAGTTCTCTACGGGTACATCAGGTACTTTAGACATATCAAGTGTCCTTACAAAAGGCATGGACGAGATTGTAACCTTAGGTGCCCATAACGGCTACTTAATTATCTTTTGTAAGAACAATATTATCATCTATGGTGATGGTGATAACTTCCAAACAGGTATGACTACCTCAAGTCTTACGTTAGTGGAAGTAATTGAAGGTGTAGGTTGTATTGCTAGAGACAGTGTACAGAATACTGGTGAAGACATCTTGTTCTTAAGTAACACTGGTGTACGTTCATTGAATCGTACAGTACAAGAAAAGTCTCAACCTATGCGAGACATCTCTAAGAACATACGTGATGATATTATAGAAGCTATAGAGTTTGAGAATGTTGATAAGATTAAGTCAGTCTACTCACCTAATCATGCTATCTACTTACTTATGACACCCACCACTAGACAAACCTTTTGTTTTGACACTAGGGCACCTATGCAGGATGGTAGCTTTAGGGTGACAGTATGGCCCTCATTTCTACCTAAGAGTTTCTTAGCTACAGGTTCTGAGATATTCCTAGCTACTCTAAACGGCATAGCTAAGTACACAGGTTACCAAGATAATGGTGTTGCATATCAAATGTCATACTATAGTAACTACTTTGACTTAGACATGACTAATACAAACAAGATAGTAAAGAAGATTACGGCAACTACAGTAGGTGCGACAGGTCAAACTTTTGCACTTAAGATAGGCTACGATTATAGCCCTATCTACTACTCAGAAGCTTTTTCTTTAGAGTCTGGTCTTATTTATGAGTATGGTGTGTCTGAGTACAACTTATCTGAGTACGCTGGTTCAGTGCTTATAAACGAACAATCATCACCAGCCTCAGGCTCAGGTAACATACTACAGATTGGCTTCGCAGCTATGATCAATGGTGCGGCCTTAAGCCTACAGAAACTATCAATATACGCTAAACAAGGTAAGGTACTTTAAATGTCCAATTACACAAAAGCAACAAACTTTGCAACTAAAGATGCTTTAACTACAGGTAACCCACTCAAGACCTTAAGTGGTACTGAGCTTGACGATGAGTTTAATGCGATACAGGTAGCCAACAACACTAAGGCTAACGCAAGTAGTGCTGCGCTCACAGGTACGCCTGTAGCTCCTACAGCAGCCACAGCAACCTCTACTACACAAATAGCTACTACAGCCTTTGTACAAGCTAATGATGCTCTACAGCTTAATTTGGCAGGTGGAGCCATGACAGGTGCTATCACTACCAACTCTACCTTTGATGGTCGTGACGTAGCGGCAGACGGGGTGTTGGCTACGAATGCTATGCCTAAAGCTGGTGGTGCTTTTAGTGGTGCAGTTACTACCAACAGTACTTTTGATGGTAGAGATGTAGCAGCAGACGGAGTACTAGCAACTAACGCAATGCCCAAGGGCGGTGGTGCATTTACAGGTGCTGTCACTACTAACTCCACCATAGATGGTAGGGATGTAGCAGCAGACGGAGTGTTGGCTACTAATGCTTTACCCAAGGCTGGCGGCACGATGACAGGTAACATAGCTACGAAAGGTATTACCAGTGTCACTCTAGGAACAAGCAACTTTGTAGCTGGCTCTACTGCTGGCGATAGCATTGTATCTGGTGGTAACTATAATACGTTGGTAGGTGACGCTGCTGGTACTGCTGTTACTACTGGTGGTGAGAATACCGCTTTAGGTCGTGATGCAATGAAGTCTCTTACTACATCCTCTGGTAATACAGCTTTAGGTGCTTCCACACTTAGAGACAACACAAGCGGCTCAAGTAATACCGCTGTAGGTAAGGCATCGTTACGGGTTAATACTACAGGCAGTTCCAATACGGGAACAGGTATTCTGGCGTTAGCTGGTAACACCACAGGCTCAAGCAATACCGCTTCTGGCGCTAGCGCATTACAATCCAACACTACAGGCTCTAACAACACAGCAAGTGG
>Ga0209815_1000358_pt1 | contig 34080 bp, 27 predicted proteins | sample CoawatmetaG00DNA_FD_187507 | JGI IMG/M metagenome (GOLD analysis project Ga0209815, IMG submission 187507) | Marine microbial communities from the West Antarctic Peninsula - Coastal water metaG002-DNA (SPAdes) (version 2) | ecosystem: Environmental > Aquatic > Marine > Coastal ...
CTGTTGTTGCTAATGTTGCAAGTCCTACTGCAATATTAGCACTACCATCAAATGAGGTTCCACCAATAGTTCTTGCGGTTGCCAGTGCAGTTGCGGTGTCTGCATTACCCGTTACATCACCAGTTATATCACCAACAAATGCTGTTGAGGTGATACTAGTTGCACCAGTAACCACACCAGCGTCAATAATAATAGTACCATCAAGAACAATTTGTTGTCCAGCAAGTGGTGTAATTAACAAGTCAGTACCAGCAGTTGAACTTATTGTATTAGCGTTTATATTAAGATTATCTACTTGAAGTGCAGTAAGAGTTCCTACTGAAGTAATTGCAGTTTGAGCTGCACCAGTAACAGTTGCAGCTGTACCAGATGCGTTTCCAGTTACGTTACCAGTTAATGCACCAGCAAATAATGTTGCAGTTAGTAAACCACTACTAGCATTAAAAGTTAAATTAGAACCACTCTTCGGAGGTAAATCACCTGTTGCCGCAGTTGCAAATAATGGAAAACAAGTAGTATCACTTGACTCATCTGCTACTGTAACAGCAGTACCAACAGATGCCAAAGCAACTGCGATATTTGCAGAACCATTAAATGATGTTCCACCAATAGTTCTAGCAGTTGCAAGTGTAGTTGCTGTATCTGCATTACCTGTAACATCACCAGTTATATCACCAACAAATGCTGTTGATGTAATACTTGTTGCACCTGTAACTACTCCAGCATCAATAATAATAGTACCATCAAGAACAATCTGTTGTCCTGATAATGGAGCAATCGTTAAATCTGTACCAGCAGTACTAGAAATAGCATTACCGTTGATATTAATATTATCTACTTGTAGTGCAGTTAGTGTTCCTACTGAAGTAATTGCAGTTTGAGCAGCTGTAGCAAGAGCGCCTGTAATTGTTCCTGTTGTTGTTAGATTTTCATTACCAAAACTAATGGCCCCAGAACTATCTGTAATAGAACCAGCAGCTAATGCAAGAGTTCCAGCATTTAAAGTGGTTCCCGTCAAAGTCGTGATAGTAGCAGAAGTTTGTGTTCCTGCAACTACACCACTAATACTAGGGGCAGTTAATGATATTACAGATGCAGTTGCACTAATACCACTACTTAAAGACGATGTATCTCCTAATAGAGTATAAATCTCTAAAAAGTTATCATTAACTTTATCAGAAGCAGCACGTAAGGTATCACCTGTACCATCATTTGCTGCGCCTCCTATTCCAAGTACTTGATTTGCCATCTATGTTCTCCTAACTCTATTTATAATCATGTAGGATCACCAAATGGATTAGATTCTGTAAAGTCTAGAACTGTATCATCTAATGTATCAAACAATTCGTTCTGTGCAGTCTTATCATTAATGGTATCTCCAAGACTTCGTGCTTCTTCTTGTAGTAGATACTCTGCATTTCCAGTATCGGCAGAATTTTCGAGCAATATACTTTCTCCTGATGAAGATGAATCTGTACTAACTATTGTAGCATCTATCGTAACATCATCTACATCAATGTTATACAGTTCACTATCAATAGATAATGATTGTCCTACTTCAGATTCTTGTTCTAGAGTAAACTGAAAATTGAGTAAGTTAAGACTTAATGCATCTTCTATCGCATCTATATCATCTATACCAGTATTAAGTTCTTCAGAAGCATAATCAAACAGACGGCATCTTAATTTGTATACTGGGTTGCTGTCCAGTTGAAAGAACGGCTCATCATGATCTACAAAGTTAACTTGAAACATTTTTTTAAGTATTGGATGATAAATTGCATCACCCTCAAAAGGACGATCTGAATCTGTTGCATCTGTTTCTGATATAATATAGAAATCACTTCCCTCTAAGTCTGTAGTTGTTAATGCAAGTGTACCAGCTTCTAAAAGAATAGAACCACCCTCTTCTTCATCAGTTCCAGATTCTATTGTAATCTGTTTTGTAAGTTCTTGAAATCTTAATTTGTTTACTACAAAGGTTGCTTCACTTAAATTTTGTAAACCAAACTGATTCATTATATCTCGTTCACCCGCAAAACCACCGTCTGCATTTTCCATATACATTTCTATTTTTGATGCATCTTTAAATTTAGAGAGAGTGTCTCCACCAAGAACAGCGTCTTCTGCAACAATAGTACGATCCATATAAAAAACATCATGACCGTGTATCTGAATTGCTTCAGCTACTAAATTTGAATATAAACTTTGTTCTGTTGATATTGCAGCAACATTACTAGTATGAAAGAAAGAATTTACAGCCATACTATTATCCTACCATGTAACTAACTGGTAATTCAAATGCTAATTGAATCTGATCCTCTAGTTTTTGTTGTTCATCTATTGCTTGTGTGTAGATTGTTTCACCGTTCATGGTAACACCGCCCAACATAGCAACACCACTAAACTTAGATAGGTTTGCTCCCCATTGTTTTTTAATTAATGAAGTTGCATACCTTTTGAGATATATGTCATCAAAGATATCAGTGTAAGATGTTGGATCAACCTTACGATAACACTCTATGATTATAAACTCACTATCAGCTACAATTTTATTCTCCCAATCCATATCAATATAAAGACGGTTTTGGTGTTGATTAAAACGTATAGGTGTCTCACCTACAAGAATATGCTCAAGGAAATCTAAATTCTGCATTTGTAACTGATAGTTCATAACAGAAGTAGATGAGAAGTCATAGAGATCATTTAATCTTAATTGATAACGAACATCAAATAAACTTCCACCACCACCAGTATCAGTTAAAGGAAATACTCTTAGAATAGAAACAACAGATTGTGGAACAGGAATCCAGTTGTTACCTTCTTTCCATGTTGAAGATACAGAAGTATCTACTACATCCGTTGCCGTGGTTGAACTATTAGACCTTGCTCGTGTTATATCAGCTTCTGTTACCAGATGTTTTAGATACATCTTTTCAATACCATCATAGTGATATTGTGCAAAATATTGCAAAGCTTCATCTATACGATCATCTACTTGATCATCTGATACGTTAATATCAATAACACCAGAACCAAGAGCTCTAAGACAGTAAGTTTTAAAGGTTGCTTTAGTAGAAGGTATAGCCATATAATTAACTCCTTTCTACATATTTATAAGAGTAACCATCTTGTTGACTAATTATCATATTAAGAACTTGATAATTTATCTGGCCCGAGACTGGGAAACGCCTACCCCACCGAATGGAGCTTCTCCCCAAGCACTAAATAGATTTTTTGCTACATTACCGTTTATGTCGGCCGCCGATTCCCTCAATTTAAAGCCATTAGATAATATGTCGATATCGATCAGATCTGTTTCCATAACCACATTCCGACCAAAATTAAGTCCGTCTGTCACTGTGTTAAAAGGATTTTGACCTGTATCGTACCAGTATCCGTTTCTATTACCATCAAATCTTCTTATGAAAATAGCTCTTGGCCGAAAACCGCAAAACACAAAAGTTCCATTAGCAGAAGCATTACCTACGTAATTCCCATGCTTCTGATACCCAGGAACATCAGCATATAAGTAGGCTAAATAGGTTCCATCTTCAGTATTGCCAGCGTTATCAACAACAAAAACACTGGCGTTATGAGTTGCAGCAAAATAAGAACTAGAACTTGATTCAACAGAACTTTGAACACTGCCAGGTTCACTAATCGGAATATTAAAATTATCACCTGTTAGGGCTGTATGCCATGCGAAGGTAGCCGCGCCAGTGTCTCGCCGCATTACCATAATAAAGCCAGGCTTTACCCCTAAACTGTGCGAAATCGACTGAGTTGCGCTGTCATTTCCAGTATAGAGCACGATATCAAAACCTTCAGTCGCGCCCTCTTTGAATCCCACTAACGTATTTGGGCTTGTATTAGTATTATATTGTCCATCAGTGCCAAGAGTAACGCCGTCAGCGTCAAAAGATTTGACGCCTTGTGCTACTGTACTTTCTCCAGCAGCCGTATTCATTGGCATTTCTTTTGTAGCACCTCGAATGGTATCTACAAAATTCCAGTCAGAAGAACCGCTATGATCTCGTACCCAAACTGCGTTAGGAGATAGTGCTGTATTGCCTCCAAATGCGCGAGCGTTTTCTGATCCTGTGCCAGTAAAAGTCTGAACGTTCATTGCCGCGCTTGGGTCTTTGATTGCTGGTTCGGGCAAATTAGCGGTGCATAAAGCTAGATACCCAGACGGTGGCGCATATTTAAAATCTCCAAAACCATTTCCGTCAGATTCGCCGCCTTCTCCGTCGATAGGAGATGTGCCAAAGTTGGCTTGGACAATGGCAGAAGTTCCGGTGGTGAAATACCAAGTTTGGCCAGCCTCTAAATCAGTCACTGCTATTTTTGATGAATTGTTAATAAAAAATTCTAAATTTAAACCGTCGAGATCAACAGCCATGCTGACAACGTCATCTGCACTTATATTGCCGAGGTTAGAGGTTGTGATGGCACCGTCTTTCCAGTAGCGACCGCTTGAATCGTAGCCTCTACCTTCTCCATCAAGTGAAAATTGAAAGTTTAATGTAGTCGAATCTTTGGCTAACATGACCATTGCTGTTGAAGAGATAGTGGTAGGGACAAACTCAGCATACCATTTTCCTGAAGTCATACCAAACGGGGATGCGTTATTTTGTGTCAATGATACAGTACCCCCGTTTCCTACAGTTCCAACAGTGCCACTGTTTAAAATTATTTTACTTAGAGTAGCAAAATTTGATGACCCTGAATCAGCATTGTCAGCTGGAGAATCTTTTATTGTGTCGTTATCAGCAATTCCTGACGCAGCCCAATGATTTGCTTCTCCACTGGTGTCAGTTCCTGGCCCGTTACCTACCGATTCAAGAATTTTCATTTCCAAATAATAGCCATTGTCGCCAAACGTAAGCGATTGATCTTCTATGGAGATAGCTCTCCACCCCCCATTTGAATCGAATTCGCCAAAGCTGTTGGCTAGTAATCCTTGGCCATCAATCCACACAATCTCTGCCATAAGACCATTATAGAAATTACCTCCATTATGATCCTCTCCAATTTTATGAGCGCAAGCAGAGTTCCAACCAGGCACATCTGCCCCAGAATCGGGTTGGTTGTCGGTTGAGAAAGAAGTGATTCTCACGCCGTTAACGAATATTTGGCTTCGATTGCCATTTCCTCGGCTCGTATCCATTGACCAGACAAAATTATACCAACCAGTTGGGTCTAGGAATTTTTGAGTGGTAACTTGATTCACCGTTCCAGTCGCATCGACAAAACTTAGATTTCCAGCTGCTAAGAATTGCATTTGATGATCGTTACCATCGGTGCAAGAAAACATCTTAACGTTCGTTAATAACTCCGTTCTTTTAGTCCACCAACTAAGAGTAAATGCTTTTTGAGAAGTTGGAGTTCCAAACGTCAAATCCATATGAGCAGAATCAGGTGGATTAAATCGAAGAGAATTTGAAACTGCATAACCGCCAGCTGATGGGGGAGTACTGGCAGTACCAAAACCAAGGACATTATATCCAAAACTTGTCATGTTTTATTTTCCTTAAGCGTCATTTGCAGCATCAGTAGTAAAGAATAGTTTTATACCTATAAGTCGTGCGTCACCAGCTTGATTGTCAGCAGATACATCTCTAGCTATTTGAAAGAAACAACAATCTGCAACAGCAGGAGAACCTGCAATTGTTATTGCACCACTTTCTACTGAAACCATTAAATCATTTGATGTACCACTATGTGCAAGTGCAGTAGTAACAACAGCAGTACCAAATGCTGTATTAATAGTATCATCACTTGACATAGCAATACCGCTTAATGCCCATGCAACTGTTCCTGTGTTAGTACCTGTTACTGTCCAAAAAGGTTGAAAAGTAACTGTTCCTTCATTCCACGATTTAGGAAATGCTATACTAAATTGTGCAAAATCATCTGCCCCTGTTGCAAAATCTAATACTTTTAGATCAGGTCTTAATGCAGTTGTTTCTACTTGAGTTATATCAGAGCATGGATTAGTTGTACTTGGATACATAGCAGCAGATGGAACCCATATAGATTCTTTTCCAACAGTTTTTATAACTGCACTAGCTACAGTTGCACCAGCAGTATCAAGGTCTACTGTACCATCTGCAGCAATTGCAATCGCACCAGCAGTAGTAGCAGTACCAATAGTACAAGCGTCTTTGAGTAGTATGTCATCAACAAAGGTTACTATACCTGTTGATGCAATTGTAATAGCAGAAGTTGAACTAGTAACACCGATTGTTGCAGCATCCTTTAGAATAATATCATCAACGAATGTTACAATACCACTTGATGCAATTGTAATAGCAGTTGTAGCAGAAGCTGCTCCTATGGTTCCACCATCTTTAATAAGAATATCATCTACAAAGGTAACGATACCACCAGAACTAATCGTCATAGCAGTTGCAGCACCAGCACTACCTATAGTACCAGCATTTTTTACAAGGATATCATCTACAAAGGTAACGATACCACCAGATGAAATTGTCATTGCAGTCGGTGCAGAAGCAGTACCAATTGTACCACCGTCTTTAATTGTAATATCATCTACAAAAGAAACAATACCAGTAGAAGCAATTGTGATAGCAGAGGTTGAACTTGCAACACCAATCGTTGCGGCATCCTTCAAAATTAAATCGTCTACAAGGGTTACAATACCAGTAGAAGCAATTGTGATAGCAGAGGTTGAACTTGCAACACCAATTGTTGCAGCGTCCTTTAAAACAATATCATCAACGAAAGTAACGATACCTGTAGATGCAATTTGCATTGCGGCTGTTGAAGAAGCAGAACCAATATTACCATTATCAGGAAGTAACACACCACCATCAGCAGAAAGCGTAATAGTAGTTGCAGAGATTGCTCCGTTAAATATTGCTTTACCAGCATCACTCATATCAAGAGTAAGAGCAGTTATATCAGTAGTATTATCTGTACCTTTAAAGATAATATCTGTATCACCAGCCTGTGCATCAATAGTAATATTACCAGCTGAAGTAGCAATACTTACAGCAGCATCACCGGCAGAAATATTATCTGCGGCCGGAGCTCCAACTCCCAAATTTGCTGGAGTGATTTTTTTAAGAACACCACCATCATTGATAAGAATATGATCAGCGTCAGAAACACTAGTTGATGTAGTACCAACTGCCGCATTACCAGTAGTAATAAGTGTGCCTGTAATATCAGGAATTGTGATTGTACGGTCACTAGTAGGATCAGTTGCAAGAAGAGTTGTCTCATTTGCATCAGCAGTAGAACCCTCAAAAACAATTGAAGATACAAACTGATTACCTCCAGCAATACCATCAACATCACTTATTAGGTTGTTAAACTGAACTCTCAGTTCTTCTAGACTGTCACTAGGTAGAATTGCACTTGCTTCGATTGCCATTATTGATTACCCACTAACTTTTTTAAGAGAGATTTTATTTCATACATCTCTGACTTTAATGTATTTATATCTCTTGTGGTGTCTCTTATTGTATCTCTTGCTTTTTGTGCTTCTGAAGCTCTTTGTTTTGCTCTATCATAAGCACCACGATTACGATTTACTATTGCACCAGAATTTATATCCCTAGATAAATCAGGATGTCCTTCTACCTTAATAAATTTACTTTCCATCTTATGTTACCAAAGCCATTGCTCGAAATTCACTAATTCTTGGTGGTTCAGCTGAATTTGTTCCTTGCATGATAATTTTTATTTGAAATGATATGAACTCATCTAGTGATTCACCAATACCGTCATCTGTAACACCACCAGTATAACTATATTCTCTAAAGTCTTCATTGTCAGCAGAAGCAGGAACAACTTCATCAGGTGAACCATCTGTATTAAAATTTGTATAACCAAGATCATCAAAGTCAGATGCATCATCTGTTCTTAGAAGTTTAAATAAAACTTTAATTTCAGAAGTTGCAGGCCTATGAGCAGAAAATAATACTTTCAATGCACTTGCAGGATTTTCTAGCGCAATTTGTTTTGTGATATAAATTGCAGCATTATTATCACCTTCTGGTTCTGTTGAAGGAAAGAAGTCTGTTGTTGGATAAACATCTGATGATGTATCTATATTATCTAACCTATTTGAGATTGCAAATAAAGATGTTCTTTGTAAATCAATAACAGGAGAAACAGTAGAAGATGTTGTTGTTAATTTTATTGGTATAAATAAAGATTTTATTCCACTTAGTTCATTAGTTTCATTAATACCAGAACACACCATGTGTGGTAAGTCAAATTTATAGTTATCATTTAGTGGTATTGTTCTTGCATTTGCAGCACTCAAGGTAGAGAAAGAAGTTTGAGCTCCAGAAGCACTTGTTGAAGTTGTAGGTCTAATACTCGTTTCAATTGTAGTTCCAGGCAACTCTAATGAACCAATCATAGTTTGTACATAATCTATAATAGCATTTTCTGTAGCAGTTATAACACTACCACCAATTTCAGCAACACCACTTTTAGCAAATGTTAAAACAACATTATCACTTAATGATTCAGCACCACTTAATACAAGAGTGTTTTGGTTTGTAACTGTAGTAACTGTTATGCCTGAATCAACTCCAGTTCCAGAAACGGACATTCCTACTTCAATAGTTCCTCTATTACCATCTACTACTAGAGCAGTTGTACTACTGATAGCACCATTAACCAGTGCTGTAGCACCATTAATAACAGGAGGAGATGTTAGAGTTATTGTATAACTATCAATTCCAATATTTGCAAGTGATGTATGAGTTTTATTGATCTCTGTCAAAGGTACTCTATGTATAATATAAAGTTCAACAGTTGCACCGTCAGCATGAGTAGCTGCGGTTGTACTATTTTCTCCTCTAGAAAGAACAGAAACATTGTTTCCAGATATTGCAGTATATTTCATTATCTCATCATCAATTTTAATAAACCATTCTGATGATGCACTATTTGCATATTTACCAGTAGTATCATCAAAGTTAGTTCCACTAGTTAGAGTTAATGTTGCAGCTGTAGCAGTTATATCACCATTAAGTGTTGTAGAAGCACCAGACTTTACACCATCAATAGTAACATTATTACTAGTAGAATACATATGGTGATCTATGTGTTTAACTTTTACAGTAGTACTACCATCTTCTAAAAATATAGAGTTTACAGCTAAAGTTCTTACAGGAATTACTGTATTTTGCATAGTTAAAGTTCCACTAGTATTAGCTTTAAATTTTGCAGTCTTTAATTTAAACTTCAAATCTTCTAAGAAAGACGGGGCCCAAGTACTATTATTACTAGATTTAAATAAAACACCAGTATGAGGTTGTTCAGATATAGTTCTTGTTCCACCAATATCTGTCTCTCCCATTCGAGCAACCCAAACTTTATATTCTTGTGAGACTGATATTACTGAAATACAATACTCAGTGCCAGGTTTTACATATACTGGAGATTTAAAAGTAAATGTTGTTGCAGTTGCTCCAGTATTAGATGTATTGATATCTGATGCGTCTTTAATTACTCTACCAAATGGTAATATCTTTTTGCCAGGATAACCGTTAATAACATTTCTAATTTCTACTCTCATTGGAAGAGTTTCATCTTTATCAGAGAAAAAAAGATCAAGAGAAGTAATAAATCTTCCATCTGAACCTGATGATCCCTGCACAGTAAATGTTTGAGAAAGAGGATCATCACCATCACTAAATGATGGTTCACCAATCTGGAAAGTATCTCTGGATACAACTCTTGATGTTGAACTTGATTGATTTAAGGTTGTTTGTACAACTGTAGCATTTCTAGTTGCAATAATTGTCTCTTGTTCAGTTTCTAAAATACCTTTAGCTGTATATATTGCATTTCCAGCAGTAGTAAGGGAATCTGTTAAAGCGTCAGCTGTAGAGTTTGTATCAGCTGATGCATCACTTCCAGTAAGATTTTTAGAACTTGATGTTAATCTGAACTGAACTTCTCCAGTTGAAAATTTAAGATTACCATCTATTTTTGGGTCTGGTATTACAAAAGTTCCTTCAACTTTACCAACATTTGTTGTTATTAAAGGACTTCCAGCAATAACAGTTGTATCTGTTGAATAGGTATTATTCAAAGGAGTAACATGAACATTTACATCTAATTTATCAAAGAATACAAAAAGTTTTGTATTTGGTCTAAATCCTGTGCCAATAAAACTTATAGTTCGAGCTCGCATTACAGGAATAAGGGCTCTGCTAACTACACGTAATCCTTGTGCTTCTCTATCAACCTGTTCAATAACATTAGTACGTATTCCAGTTCTACTTCGATCTGTTCTGACTGTAGTAGTTGTTCTACCAAGTCCAGCATCCCCATTGCCTCCAGCTCGAAGAACTTCAGTTCTAGTTGTGCTACCTGACCATTGAGTTTGCCAAGCGTTCCAAATAGTTCCTATTTGGTTTTCAACTGAAGCTGTAACCGCATCAAAATTTCCATCAACATTAATAATAAGTTCTGGAGCTACTTCTGTTTCAAACCATTCGTCACTGTCAGGTGATAATTCAATTGTACCAACCCATTCGTGAGATAAAAATGGTGCTACTTTTTCAATTCTAGATGCATAAGGTTGTTCTGTAAAAGTTTCTTCTGTATAAGGAAGAGTTATAAGATCACCAGTTTTTTGATATCCAGCCAAAGTTCTTTCTACATCTGTAGAAACACTTTCTTCTATAAATAACCCTTTGGTTACGTGTTTAGGACGTAAATGACCTAACTGCATATCCATAGCACACTTATAATCTTTATGTGCAACGTCACCAAGTCTGTGGCCACTAAAGTTATCAACTACAAAACCAGACTTAAATCTACTAAGACCATTTGCATCTGTAACCTCAAAAGATTCAGCATCCCTCTCTAATAAATTAAGAGCAGTATAATACTCAACATGATCTAATCGTCTTTCTATTTCACCAATATCTTTCATAGTGAATCTTTGATTTCTTTCTCTTTGTATTTGTACATCTGTAGGTTTAAATGTAAATGCTGGTAAAAATAATGTTGCTAGTTTCATAGATGAATCTGGAGATTTTGGTGTAATTGGTTCTTCTGCACCAACACCCTCAACAACATTAATAAAACCTTCAGCATCCATAGATACTACAGCAATTTTTGATAAAAAGAATTCAAAATCACTTTGAATAGTTGATCCAGGTTTACAAACATCTACAGTAGAAGAACCAGCTCCATCATATTGTCTATGGAAAAAATCAAAAGAGTTTCCTGTAATTTCATCTATAGTTGATAATGTAGATGATGCTCCTAATATATCTTCAACTCTTGGACGGAAATCGTATGTATCCATAAGAGGAAAATCACCAGAAGGTTTAGGAGCATCTGGATCAACTTTCGTTGCAGAATATGTTGGAATATCTTCAAAGTCCATCTGATTTGCAACATCAGTATAAGAATCAACTGTCATTACGTCACCAGAACCATGTTCTAAATAATCATGTATTACTAACAAACGTCCAGTTGGAGCAGAACTGCCGGGGCGTCTTACAATTCTAGCAATATCATAATAGTTATCTCGTTGTCCAGTATCTAGAGTATATCTACTAGTAACAACATCACTACCATCAGTTGTTGCTGAAACTATTCCAGTTGCCGTAGAAGATTCTCCTGTTATCGTATCAAAAGTGCTAAATTTAGTATTATTTGTAGATACAAAACTAATAGGACTTGATGTAGAAATAATTCTTGCTGTAGCACCAGAAAAAGAACCAGTTATTTTTTCACCTCTTGTGAATGTTCCCGAAATTGTTCCTATAGTTAAAGTTGGCGCAGAAGCATCTACAGATACATCTTCTGAGTCAAATACTGCTGCCAAATTAAATACATCAGCTCTACCTAGTGATACAGTTTTATCTGTAGGTCTTGTACCAAATGCATCTGTTGCACCAGTTACAACCTTAACTTGTTTCATAAGGTTAGTTGTTTTTGTTTTATGTGATACTGAAGTTTTAAGGATTGTTGCAAATAATTTAACTTTTGCAGAATCAGCAAGAATAGTATCGTCTGTAACTGTAAGTGCAGCAGTACCAACTCCAGAAGTTTTTCCTGATAAAGTTACAAGATCACCTTGAACTCCACTACCATCTCCTGCTGCAAGAATAGACATTGTGAAATCTTTTTCTGCAAAAGATGCAAATGTTTCGTTTGAACCAGCAGAGAATGTTACAACACCAGAAGCGTTTGTTGTTCCTACAAACTGCCTTCTTACTGTGTATTGAGTATCGGTTGCTCCACCATTACTTGCAGTTAAAAGTGTTTTAATAACTTTTTTTGGAAGTTTAAATATAGACCTATTTTTTTGTGCATCTTTAAGTCTTGCAAAAGTAGGAGTTTCTCTACCAATAGCTTCGATACCAAGGTCTTCTTCTTCAATAACATCACTACCAGCATCAGCACCATTTCCATCTGTGCCATCCAAAATAATAGAACCTTCTTCACCAGATGCAGCTTCCAATACAAAGTCTGCTGTAAAGTCTTGTCCATTATCAATATCTTGCATATGTACTGATCTCAAATCGGAGAAAGTATTTGATGTTACTGTAGCAACTGTAATATCTACATCTCCAACAGTTTCAATAATTCCACCTACCTCTGATGAATCAGATGCTACAAGTTTTTCACCAACTACAAATGTTCCAGCAACATTTGTTAAATTAATACTTGTTACAGAAGTTCCACTTTCAAATACAAATCCAGTTGCACCAGAAGTAGCACCAGTAATTAAAACACCACCATTTGCATGAGAGGCAATTAATGTAGGACTTGGTGTTCCACTTAATGTTAACTTTGTAAATGGACGTATATCAAACATATAAAGTTTGTATATAGAAGTATTATTAGAAGAACTTGCTCCAGCTGCACCAGATGAAAATTCTATTGATCTTGCACGAGCAACACCAATCAATTCCCCTCTTGCTGAACCTCTAGTAAGAATAGTATCATTATATAATTCTAGAGTTTTAAATGCTGTAGATTCACCACTAATAAATGTTACGTCAGGTGTTCCAAAAATGTTTGTAATAAATGCAAAGTTACCTAAATCAAAAGTAGATATACCAGCATTAATCGTTTCAAAATCTCTGGCCTTATTAACATCTTTAAATGTCGGTGCAATTTTTTCTATTTCAAAACCACTAACATATGCTTTTCCTGGGCTTACTTGTAATGATAATAAACTTGAACTTGCAGTATTTCCATCATCTGTTGTAGATCCATTTGCAAATGTACCAATAAAATCTTCATTACCAACACTAGTTGTAACAGACTCCTTTGAAGAAAATTGAAATGGCCTAACTGTATAGTTACCAGATTCATCAAATGTTCTTCTTGCAAGAGTTTCTTCTAAAACAGAATATTCTGTATTTCTAACTTGTGTTTGTATAACACCATCTTTTACATTCATCAGTTCTACAAAAGTACTATCTGCTTCTGAATTTCTATCAAGTTTAGCTAATGCCAAACTAATCTGTAAACGATGAGCACCTTTTGCTGCAAAGTTTGAAGAACCTGTAGAATTATCTAAAAGAGATGTATCTGATTCTGGAGTAACAAGAGTCTCCGATACCGTAAATCCAACACGATAAGATGGAGTGTTATCATACTTATCAAGAACAATAGTTTCTTCTTCGCAAATAGTAAACATACCGCGAATATAATATACACCAGATTGTACAGTTACAGCCGATCCTTTTCTAGATGCAGGCCCCAAAGAACTTGCAAGATTTAAAGCAGTTGATCCTGTAGCTGCACTAAATGATGAGGTAAAGGTAATTGCAGATGCAACATTAGAAGAGTAAGATGTAGTGTGAGTTATACCAGCATTTGCAGAAATATTTTCTCCATCAGCAAACGAAGCTGTAATATTATCCGTACCTGTTGCAAGATATCTAATATAAAGAGTAGGTTGTTCTGTCGTTGTTGCAGCATCAAATCCTACAACAACAGCAGTAACACCAGTAGTTGCACCAGTAATAGTAACAGGTGTTGTAGAATTAAAATACTGTGAAGGGTCTACAGTTTCAGAAGTAAAGGTTGATGCTAATTTTAGAGAATAAAATCTTGTATTTAATGTAGATTGACCTGGAATAACCAAAGCACCTTCAGCAAAAATATGACTCCCATGTCTTTCTATTTGATTTTGTAGTGAAGATTGTAGTTGCGTTAATTCTCTAGCTTGAATTGCAAATCCAGGGCGAAATAATACTCTATTAAAATTATCTGTTTCATCAAAATCATCGTAATATGGAGAAACATTTAAATCGGTTTTTTGTACCATACTATTAGAACTCCACTATAATTTTGATATCTTCTGTTTGATCTGTAGATCTTGATATTGGTTTTCTATTTTCTCTATAAATAATATTTCCACTATCCGGTTGAAGCTCTGGGTTCGCAAATCCATTAGTAAACGTGATAGTATTTCCACCTTCCAAACTTACAGCTGAATCAGCAGTTAAGTCTGGTGTGCCTGTTGCAGAAGAACTAGCTCCTGTGACCGTACCAGATCCAGAGAACACATAATAAGCACCATCTGAACTTAATGTACCAAATCCTCCAAACCTTTCCTGTTGATAATAAAGAATTTTAAGTGTAGAATCATATTCTACAACTGTACCAGTTGCAACAACACTATCTGAATTTGTATGTGTGATTACTTCATCAGCAGTAAATGTGCCAGGCGAACCACTAAACTTCATAGCATAAGTTGTTCTAAATGATGAAGCAGAACCTACGGTTGATGTTCCAAAAGTTGTAGGATCAACTACTAAATTAATATTTCTAAAATCGTTTCCAGTTAAGAAGTCATCACTATCAGCACCTTCAAGACTAGTTTGTAACAGAACGAAATGACCACCTAGTTCATTTACAGCATTAGAACCATGACCACCTTTTGGGGAAATAAATACTGATATTGCTGAACTTGATCCACCGATTGCAGATGCACTAGTTAGTGCTGCGTCTGAGAATGTAAACCCACTACCAAGATTAACTGTACCAAAAGTGTAACCAGCACCAGCTTGTTGTACACCAGTATTACCAGTTGATACCGCTGAAATAATAGTACCAGAAACTGTAATTTTTACAATTGCACCACTAGAAGTTCCAGCAGAAGTTCCATCTCCATATACTGCTGCAAAGTATGTTCCGTTAGTTAAACCACTACCCGTATTAGTAACAGAAATTGATTCGATTGCACCGTTTACAGCAGCTGCACTTACTACACTGTCTGTAGTTACAGGCATAAAGTCCGTTGTTAAAAATGTTGCTTGTTCTGCAGCAGTAATAGAATACATATATTTAAGAGTGTATCCACCTAGAACAAAACTAGAAGTTGACTCTGATGTAGGTTCAGCACCACTATATGCAGCTCCAGAATTATTATCTAATACTTTATAAATTCTGTTATCAGAAGTTCTAAAGAAGAATGTAGAATCGAATATGTTTGTAGCGCCAGATGTTGTTGCATTTGATGAACTAACATTGTCTCCATACATATCATATATTGTACTATTTGCCCAATCTCTGCGAGGTAATGCAAAAGTTATGTTTGTTGAAGAAATCTTTTTTGCAGCAAGAGCACTATCCCAAGCATAAAACTCACTTGAAATATCATCTGCTGGTACTGGGGGTGAATCATCACTTCCTCCAGAAGTTGCAGAAGTAAATGCATTTGGTTTGCCTATCATGAGATAATAAACATTTCCAGAAGCTTCAGTAAAAGACTCAAAAAATTGTGTCGCATTATGACTTCTAAACTTCTCTGTAATTATTGCTGTCATTTATTTATCCTACAATAGTTTCTTTCTTTTATTTATAAGAGTTATCAATAAGGTTTTGGATAATAGGAGTAATTATTCTATTAAGCCGGTGCCCAAGAGGCTACAGCCATTACTTCTAAATTAGACGATGACGGTGTGGCTGAAATGTCAGTTAATGAGTTAGCACTTAAACTACTTGCGCCTGTGAAGGCATCGTCAACCTGGGCATCGAAATCTTCGGTTCCTAGCCCTGACCAAGTCCAAGAAACATTTAAGTTCGATCTTGCTATACCAATCTGAACGCCCCCTGTGGGTAAAGTAAGACCTGTTATAGCAGCAGGGGTGGAAGCTGAATCGGCCTCAGCATATTCATCAGCGGCTCCATCGACTTGCCACACACCGCAGCTACATCTACTAGACGCAGCGCCCAACGTAACAACAATATTACCAGTGGCTGAAGTTATCCCGTTAACTTCCCACAATTCACAGAAAATGCCTGATGCAGCTTGATTCTTTACAAGAGCGCATGCGTTACCGTCAACTGTGATGCCTGTAGCAGCAGCCGTGGCTGAGTGAGTAATGCCAACGACCACTTTATGAGCGGTAGTATTGCCTAAATCCACATCGGAGAATGTGAAGGGAGTGCTGCTTGATGTAATGACTTGGGAAGACGCAAAGCTTAGTCCGCTCACTGAGACCCAAGTGTTTGAATTTAAAGATGCTATATTACTTGCGGCAGTTCCGTTCCAAGAAGCAATGTTGTTTTCTGCTATACCATTAATTGTTGAAATATTTGCCATTATGCCAACACAACAAAGTCGCTTGAAGGTTGAAAAAATACAACATCAGCAGTTAAAGCATATCCTACAGTACGAACAATATCTCCAGAACCAGTAGGCTTTGTATGTGTCATGGCTCCAAGAGTTCCACTAACGTAAAGTGCTGCGCCTGGAGTAAAGTTAAATGTATCATCTCGTACAAACGAACCAGGCAATGCTACGTTTACAGCGGCACCACTAGATGCTGCTGCTAACGTAAGACCCATCATATTAATTGAAGTTCCTGCCGCATCTGCATCAGCTTCTAACCATGTTGAACTACCTCCTAAGATTACCAAGTCAAATGCAGCTGCTGAATAACCAGCATTTAATGTATTGGTTTGCGGGCCGGTTGCTGTGTGATCTGTTGGTGGTGTAGCATCTAACTGAAACGGTGCTTGAAGTCCTGCTAAACTAAAGTGTGCTGCGTCGATAGAAGCATCAGTATAGTGTTCACTATCAATAGCATCATCTGCAATTTTAGCACTCGTAATAGCGTCTGCTTGAATGTCAGCAGTTTCTACTGTATTGTTAGGAAAAACAGGTACAGCAGTAAATGTGTGTACACCTGTTGTTACAGCTGTTCCACTAATCTCGACATTAGCATTTATATCAACAAGAGTTGCATTTAATTCTATCTCATCTGTAGCGTTAATATCTAAAATTGCATTACTAGGAGCGCCAATATTCTGACTTGCATCATTAAACTGTATGACGTTTGTACTATTTAATAAAATACCAGTATCATGAACGTGTGTTAATGAAACTTCATCATTAGCACCAAATGATAATATTGCGCCGTCATGCTGTAATTCTAAATCTTGCGTTAATGTTACATCGCCATCTGCCCCTATTGCTATAGCATCAGGGTCAGAAGCAGAACCAATAGTACCAACATCTTTAATTAAAATATCATCAACGAATGTTACAATACCAGTAGAAGCAATCGTTATAGCAGAGGTAGAGGAAGCAACACCGATTGTAGCCGCATCTTTAAGAACTAAGTCATCTACTAATGTCACTATACCCGTTGATGCAATTGTAATAGCAGAGGTAGAGGAAGCAACACCAATTGTTGCAGCGTCCTTTAAAACAATATCATCTACAAAGGTAACGATACCTGTAGAGGCAAGAGTCATTACAGCTGCAACCGAAGCATTACCTATCGTATAACCATCAGCACCCTTAAAGGCACCAGTTGTTGTTATTGCACCAACACCTAAAGTTCCTGCTAATGTTACGTTTGCACCAGAAAATGTTGCGGCTGTCGTTGTACCAGACTTGATAATAAGATTACCACTAGTATTAGTTGCACTACCAAAAGTAGTTCCAGCATCCTTGAAGAAAATATCTCCACCATCTGCATCCAAAATAATATCTGTAGTTGCATCAAGAGTAATTGTAGAACCAGAATCTATTTCAGTTATGATAGGAGCAACTAAAGTAATAACTGTACCAGAAGCACTAATACCAGAAGATAAAGCATCGCCGTCACCAAGAGAAGTATAAAGTTCAACAAAGTTATCGTTGATCTTATCACCACCAACTCTTAGACTATCACCTGTGCCGTCATCTGCTGCAGATCCTAATTCTAATGATTGTAATGCCATTTTTTATTCCTTAATTATATCTATTTATAAGATTAAATTGTACGATCAAAGGTACTTTCTATTTGATCAAATCTAAATTGATTTGAATCAAATCCACCTTGTATGGATGTATCAACTTTAACAACTGCATTTGAAAGTTGATCTAAGAATGAACCTTTTTCTTCTTTTATATTAGAGCCAGCATTTGTAGAATCTGAATCTGTACCATCAAGAACTATGTTATCAAATCCTGTACCCCTAAAGATATTTTCATTATCTTCTAATTTAATAGGAGCATTTTCATTTTCTACACCAAAAGTTTCTGTAGAACCAGTAGCATCTAATACGAGATTACCAAAAGAACCACCATCTGTTCCAGTTTCAATTTGAATATTAGTAACTTCAAAATTAGTACTTTCTAATCTCATAGTACCAATATTTCTAGATTCTATATCAGCTGGTAAAACAAAAGGTTCTACATCTGAATTTGTAAAGTTTTCTGGTGGTATTGTTCCAGTTAAATCAAATCCATGTGTTGTTCTTTTAAGAACTTCATCTTCTGGTATTATTCTTTGAAACTCTAAAGATATTTTATTTTGACGGCCAACTCCAGTTTCATCCTCTAGTAACATTTCGTCACCATGAGTACCAGATACAGTTGAACCATCTTCTAATCTAAATGAACCTATCTCATCTGTCTCTTGAAGAATACCAAATACTTCTCCACTACCTGTAGGATCAACAATAAATATATCTGGCCGTATAATATCTTCTAATACAAATAAGTTGAAATTAAATTGTGACTCACCTTGAAGTAAATCACCACCATGCCTACCTGTTTCATCAAATGCATCTAATAAAATATTACCACCAGCATTTGTAGAACTACCATCAGTGCCGTTTAGAACTATATTATCGTCTGTATAGTTTGCAAATTGTTTAAAATCAAATCCAGAGTCATAGTTTAAATCTGAGAAATCTTCCAATTGCAATTCATCTCCAGCACCATCAATTCTATTAACACTACCTTTTTTATTTATTTGTTCAAATCCATTTAGTAATAAAACTCCAGATAATGCTGTACCAAATTCTAATTCAATACCACCACCATCAGTATGTCCTGTAAATGGATTTTCTGCTAGAGTTATTAAACCACTAGTTAAAGAAGATGCTTGTATACTAGGTAAGTGTATCTTTCTTGATACTACGGAAATAACAGATCGTTCAAAATTGTTTGTATTACCTTTACCCGCACTTTCTAGATACTGAGTTCCACCACTTTCATTTAATATATTATTATCACTATCTACAACACCTATATCTAAAGTAAAGAAGCTAGTTAAATCACATAATGATTGTTCTAATTCTATATTATCTCCATCACTAGTTCCAGAAGAATCAATACCATCCAGAAGGAAAGCACTACCAGTATCTGTTGGTGTAATATGATTACTATCTGGAGTACTGTTAATAAGTAAACTATTAGATATAGTTTCAGCACTTTCAGAAATAATTTTATCACCATCACTTTCATCTACAAGAACACCAAACTCTCCAGCTCCAGTTCCATGAGTTATTGAAATACCTTCGAAGTCTAGGAAGTTAAGAGGTAGTGTTTCACTTACTAGTTTAAATCCAGAATTAGTAGAACTTGAATCTGTACCATCAAGAATTAACTCACCAATATTAGTTTCATTATTTTCTAATAAAATTTCGTCATTAAAGTTATTAACGCCATATCCTTCAGAAACTCCCATACGAGTTTGTACTTTTTCGTCAAACAATATTCTAAATGTAGAAGCAAGTATAGGAGAGAATGTATCAGTATCAGCAGTATAACCACCACCAAGACTTGAACCAACTGTTCCTATTGCAACAGAAATTGATGTTGCTAAAGAAACTTTACCAAACACATTAAATCCAGCTGGGTGAACAGCCTTCTTTAACTGTGTTATGTAATCTGTTGTTGCAGCACCAGTTTCAATTTGATATGAAAATTGTTGATAGAAAACAGAATCTTGCAAACGGTTTAAATTTTCTCCAACAAGACTTTCAATATTAGAACCATAAGAAGGAACAGTTTCGGCTTGAGTACCAATAGCAGTTGTACCCTTTCCAATTTCAGCAGAAACAATCGTTGCAGTAGCACCCCCAGAATCCGTGATAGTAACAGGAGTTGTGAGAAAATCTATAGGATCTTCATTAATTAAGTTAGCACCAATATCAGTACTATTTACATCTGTACCATCAAGAGCAATACTTCCATCAAGAGCTTCAGCATCACCTAAGAGAAGATCATTAAAGTTTAATGAATTAGCATCAGTACCATTTAGAATGATAGAATTACCAATACTCTCATTTATGATATTGTCGCCAGCATCAGTACCAGATGCATCAGTACCTTCTAATAGAAGATGAATTTCATTTACCGTACCATACTCTATATCGGCATCTAATAAAATATTATCACCATCATCATCTAATGTAGCTACAGCTGCACTATCTTCTGTAACAAACCTATCTCTTACATGAGCTCCAGATTCAAAATATCTTTCAGTAGATAAACCTTCTGTTTCAAATATTAATAAATCACCATCTTGTTCTGATATTAACTTATCATAACTACTTCTACCATTTGTAGGATCAACAGAACCATCTCCAAATCCAGCTGCAGTTTCTAATGCAATAGCAGAATGATCTAAACCTTCGTGAAGGAATATACCAATTCGTGTATCCTCTACTACAAGAAATCCATCACTACCATTATCTGTATCATCTTCTAAAGTAAAGTAATCTAATTGTTTACCAGAGAAAGATGAATCTAATACAAAATTATTTCCATTTTCATCTACTAGTTGATCTTCTTCAACTAAAATATTATCTGCTTGAAGATCACCCTCACCATCTCTATCACTCAGTTCAAGCAAACTTTTTTCTAATTCAATATCATTACTATCGCCATCTTCCATAGTAATTCTTATAACATCTTCAAAAGTAGTTTCTAGAACTTTAGTTGTAGCGTTATAATTTTTTATTGTTCCTGTATGTGTAGTAAGAGTGTTTGTTGCAACAAAAGTTCCTGTTGCATCTTTAACAACAAAGTTAGCGTGAAATTGAGCTTCGGGGGATTGGTTATACTTAAATCCTTGGTTTGTAACATCAACACTATCTACTGCACCAATATTTTTTGTTGTTGCAAGAAGGGCAGCAGCTGTTCCACCAGTTGTTATAATGCTAACAGTTGGAAGTAAAGAATAACCATCACCACCATTACTAACAAATATTCTAGTAATCTCACCAGTTGCAACTGTACCTTCTTCTAAAGCAAAGGAATCTGTTTCTGTTCCGTAAGTATCACCACTTTCTTGTAAGTCATAACCATTTTGATTTAGTATAATATTACTACCAGCATTTTTAGAAGAACCATTTGTTCCATCTAAAACAAGAGTGTCACCAATACCACCAGCAATATTATCAAAGAATAAATTGATATTGTCTGATAGAGTTAATGCAGAACTTATAGTAATAGAATTTTGTGATGCAACAGCTGTTACAGTAATAACTCTAGATCGTTCTATACCATTACCAGATAAAACCATACCTACTACAATTGTTCCAGAGTTTCCATCTAATTTTACTGTAGTGCTTTTAGATGTTGCACCATTAACAACAGCAGTAGCTTCAGTTCCACCACCATCTAATACAAGTTGAAACTCTTCTAGTTGTGAAGTTGATCCTGATTCAAGAACTAGAAGTTTTCCAGCATCTGTTGATGATGAATCTGTACCATCCATTATTAAAGAACCATCCACAACAGAAACAAATCCAGTTGCAGCTGTAGTGTTAGTGCTTATCTCTGTAGTAGTAAATGTTAGAACATCTCCTACATTAAAGTTTGTTCCTGCATCGTCAATAATAACTTCACTAACACTACCCCTTTTAACTGAGGTAACTTCTGCTTTAGCTTCACCATTACCTATTGCTGTTTGTGTGTCTAATTCTACTTTGTCACCAATATCATAAAGAATACCACCATTAGTCACATTAAATTTTGTAACTATACCTCTAATTGTAAATGTCATAGTAACATCTTGAACAGTAGATGTTCCAGTAATAGTTTCTCCGTCTATAAAAGTTCCAACTATAGAAGTAGGATTTAATTCAAATTGAACTATAGCATCTCCACCTTCTGCTGTACTCAATGCACTAGAAACAACAGCGGTGGCACTAGAAGTACCACCTGTAATTGTTGTACCAACAATTTCTGTTGAAATAGAATTTATGCCAGGAGAGGTTCTCAATATTACTTGATTAACCCAGTTTCCATCTGATGATCTCATCATAAATTTATTTGGATAAGTTACTTCAGAATTTTGTCCCAACAACATCCTCATAAAAATTTTATGACCTTCAGATGTTCCCTTCGCTCGGTAAAGTTCTCTAATGTTCTTTATTAAATTTCTTTTATTAACACCATCAGCAAGCTTGTTTGGTATTGCGTTCATAAACGATTCACGTAATTGATCTAAGAAATCGTATATGGTATTATCTACGTTTGCATACTCTAATAATTGCTGTAAAGTTTGTACAGGGTTTGCTCTGTATCTATCTATCGTACCAGTTGAACTAGAAGTTCCACCAGTAATAGTTTCACCTGTCTGAAACTGTTGTTGAGATGTTATAAACAATCTTGGTGTATCATTACCAAGATCATCTACAAGAATTTTTGCAGTAGCTTTACTTATTGATCCAGTAATGGTTTCACCAACAACAAACTTACCATCGGTTCCAGAACCAGACTCTAAAACAATTTCATTACCATCTACATCTAATACACTTGATGGAGTTTCTAATTCTAAAAGTAGATTATCAATATTAACAGTTACTCTTAATTCACCAGCTTCCAAATATTCATAATAGTATTTTAAAAATTTTACAAATAGAGGATGGTCTGCTTGTATAAAGTCAGGAACTTGACCTTCAATTAAAGGACTAATCTTAGTTGTTAAGTTTGATGAATATCCGTCAAAAGGAGCCATTTTTTAATAACTCGACGGTGTTGTATAACTAGAGGTTGTATTGTATATTGATCCAGCTGCAGAATCTCCGGTTGATATAGTATCTACTTCTCCCGTTACGGTAGTGTTTATAAAATCTATTTCTAATATTTGGTTACGAAGAGGAACAATGTCGCTTGAATCTGGAATTACTGTTATTCTAATTATACTAGAAGCGGCACCATCAACATCTGATATTGATATTATATTAATATTATTAATAACAATACTACCAGTTATATAATCTATTGTTCCTACTGTTTCATCTTTATATACTCTTACACCAGCAACAATAAAGAAAAGTCTTAAAACACCACTACCATTATCATCAAAAAACATAATATTAGTTGTGTCTCCACTAATCTTAAATCCAGTGGAAGATAAAACACCCCCAGCAATAGAATTATGACCATCGTGTGGATTAAAAATTTTATTATTAAAAGTAATGGTATATGATTTTGATGTATTTAATAATGGTTCTAGATTATGAGCCAAAGTTACATTAGTAATATTTCCTGTTATAGAATTATCAGTATCATCTATAAGTCCTGTTACTTTTGAATGTCTAAACATTCCGTCAAATTGACCTAAACTATTTTTATTCAAGTTTTTTAATGCGGTTAAAATTTCAGATGATAATCCAGCTGAAGTTTTGGTTGTTTTACTAGAATCAAACTTAAAGACTACTTGTAAAATAATTTTTGTGGTTTGAGTATTAACAATAACTGGTGTTATTGATGCAACTGTAAAAGGTGCAAGATCAACAACTAATTGAGATTTTTCAGTAGCAGTTAAATTATTACCTGTCGTAGATTTTATTGATATAAAAACTTTTCCATATTCTGGAGTACTAACTACACCAAGACTTGTATCAAAAGAACCAGCCTCTCCACCAAAGACTTGAACAGATTGAGTATTAGGGAAAAGTTTCTTTGCAAAAACTTTATAGTCCTCTGATGTAACACAACGACCTTGAGAAGCAAAATCCAAAGGAGCATTATATTTTATAGATGCAAGACTTTCTGGTTCTGAACCAGCAGATGCAATTTCTGATGTTGCAACTGATACATCTGTAACACTTGAAATTGATGCCGCATTTGTAAATAAAGATGCACCGTTTGCAGCAGTTTTATTAGATACAATATATGTAAGTATAACAATGTTGTTATCAGAAAGAGCAGTACCAATAATACCATCACCAAAGTAAACTTCAAATAATCCAGCTTCCACTTCTTGTAAAAAGAAAACATTACTTCCAGTTGTTACTTGTGTTATGTCTGTTGCTTCTGTAAATACATTAGAAGATGAATCTGTAGATGATGTTTGAACTTTGACTGTCAAAGTAGTAGTGTCTGCTCTATTATTTGTAATAAGAAATCTTTGATCTATATCAGAAGAATCAACAGTATATCTTGTTGTAATAAATGTTCCCTCATAGATGTCAACTCCAACAAAAGGAATAGTATTACCAATATTAGATTTTGTTATATCTTCAATAGTTGAAAATTGATAAGATACATCCTCTACAGTAGTATTGAAAACAGTTCCTGCTGACATTGTTACCGAAATATCATTAGTATTAAGAGTAACATCTATCTTTGCTTTTGAAGCTCTAGAAGAAGTTGGAACATAACCTAATGTTTTTGCGTGAGAAACAATACTTGATCTTAATGACGCACTATCTAAAAACATTTCATTTGCTAACATATTTGCATTGAAACCAAGATAGTGAGTGTTGTATGCAAGAACATCTAACAATGCACTCATACCAGAACCCTCAAAATCATAATCCGTAAATTCGTTTTGAGCTCCTAGAAATATTTTAAGATTTTCTTTTACATCATCAAAATCAAATTCTGTTACTTCTAATCTTTTATTGTTTGTTGCCATTATCGTAATACCTCTAGAAATACTGTTAAGTCAACAAGCTCTGTCGGTGCATTAACAACAAAGAACTCTATTGTCACTTCATATTCATTACGATCTAAATTTGGGTCAGCACGAACACTAATAAGTTTAACCCTTGGTTCAAAATTTTCAATAACATCTTCTATCTTTTTTGCAAGAATAAATGCTGTCATGTTAGTCATATTCTCAAATAACATATCTCTAATACCAGAACCAATTTCTGGATGAAAGGGTTTCTCATAATGATTCAATAAAACAAGATTACGAACAGACCTTTTAACAGCTGCTATATCTGTAACCTTTCTAACATCCTTAGATGCTTGTGTCTTTGCAAAGAACAAATCTAAATCTTTATATTGCCGCACATTACGGTCTATATCATTTTGACCTTGTGCATCTCTATGTGCGGTTGATGTAGCCATTAAGTTAGATTCCTTTTACATTTATTTATAAAGAAACTTAGAGTTTATTTTAACATATCTATATTTATACCTTGTATGTTGGGTCATATGTAGAGTTAGTTTGATACCTCACTACAAAAGAAAGGCCTTCTTTACCTCGACGTTGTTTTCTAGCAGGTGCTTCTGTATAATTTCTTAGAACCTCAGAAATTAATATTTCTTTTCCTGATACAGTAAACGTATCAAACCTACCTACTTGACCTTTCCTTAATGGTTCCTCTATAATGAATCGTTGTCTACCATCTTCATCAAAACCTTTAACTGATGATACCTTTGTTGGTATTTGTTTTAATTCTATAACTGGCCCAGCAGTCCCAGATGAAACATTATCTAATAAAACATTCTCAGTAATAATAATAGGTCTGGTAGAAAAACCAGCCTTACTAATATTCTTTCTTTTATCACCCTCAAAAGCATCGGCAGCAGTTGTCACTTCTGCTGTAATAGAATTTTGAGTAACTTTTGTAGTTTTAGTTGCTATTGTAAGTTGTTCAGTATCTTCTTCAGGCAAAGTTGGTGATGTAACTATGACTGAACTTGATGCGGCATTTGTTGCAGCAGTTTGAGCTAAGTTTTCTTGGATTGTAGCTGGAACTTCTTCAACAGGATCATCTTCTGGTAACTTAACTTCAATAGCTTTTTGAACTGCATCACCACCACCTGCCGGAAGTTCAAAATTAGGAATATCAAAAGATAAACTCTTACCAGCGGCAACAGCTGAAGCAGCACTTGAGACTAAACTATTCAAACTAAATCCAGATGCAGATAATGCTCCACCAAAGTTTGATGTTATACTTGATAACAAACCCGCAGCTTGTGCTGCATTAGCAATTCCAGATAAACTAGACAATTGTGCTTGTAAATTAATATTTGGTAATTCTAAACCTTGTGGAATTAGACTTCTTAAATCTGTTGCAAGAGCAGACAGTTCTGATCCAATTGCAGTTGATGCTATCAAAGCTTCAACTTCCGAATTTGCTTTCGCAATAATGGTTGTAGAATCTATCTGTTTTAAAATACTATTAAATTTTTCATTGGCCGCAGCCAACCCCCCAGTAATCATACTCTATCCTCCTGCAAAAACATTTTCGCTACCAGCAGCAACTGATGTACATGAAGTAATACTGTCGCCAATTCTACCGCAACCCAAATCATTAACTTTAACTGTAGTTGAACCTGTAGTAATAGGTGCAACGTGAGGGGGGCATGGAGCTCCTGGTAATAAATGTACTGTATTAATATCTGTTTGTCTACTTACCGCAATACTATTTACAAACACATTTGGAGAACCTATAGCTCTAACCATTTCAGAGCAATGTGGTATATCTGCATCGCCTATTCTAGTTACTGCTGGCATTTGTACTCTCCTGTGTAATTAGTTTTTTTAATTTAAAATTCCACAAAGCAATCTCTCTATGTTCTGCTTCCGTATGGCCATCACCTTCAGCATGAGGTTCTCCTACTGGTGGATGAAAATGATCTGCACCAACTGCATCTCCTACTATATTATCAAAAATAATCTTTCCACCAGTCTCATTTAATAAAACATCTGTTGTTCCTGTTTCTAATCTAACAAACGGCCCAAAAATAATATCCCCATCTATAAGTTCTAATATTAAATGGTTTTCTGTACCATCTGCAAAATTCTCTGGTACTAATTTATCTCTACCTTCAGCATTTTCCATTATTAGATTATCACCAACATTAGCAGAAGAACTATCAGTACCATCTAAAACTATATTATTTTCTTCAGACTCTTCAACAAATTTATCTGTTTGACCAAAATTTAAAGTATCTATTTCTAATAATATTTCATTCGACTGTTCTTCTGTTCCTAAGTCTGGTATAAAACTAATAACGTGTTTCAATGTTGCTAATGGTATATCATCATAATTAGTATACACTATCTTTTCATTAGACGAATCAATTATAGTAAATGCGTGAGCCATTTTAATTATTCTTCATCAACTTCAATAGCTACTGGGTTCAAGTCAATATCTGGGCCACCTGTTATTTTAATGTTGCCACTAGATGTATGTGTCCATGTTTTTCCTGTGGTAGAAATCCAACTTGTTCCTATTGTATCTTTCCTTGTTGTAGTTGAGTTAATTAGCATAGATGTTCCTGAGCTAATTGTCGTTGATAAAGTTGATCTCATATCTACATTTGATCCAGATTTAAATGACATTATACCAGAAGTTGTTGAAACTACCATATTATCTTTTGAAGTGATAAATAAATCTTTGTCACTAGTAATTTTCATATCATCTCCAGAATAAATTCTATTAATCTTACCAATCACTTCTGTCTTCGCACCAACTATGTTTATATCAACATCACCGGCGCCGGGCGCAGCTCCTTCTTCAAGGGGCCCTATATTACCTCTCACATAACCGCTAATATTATATGCATGATTACCTTTTATTTCTTCCTCAACATTACCACCACTTTTATACCCAACCTTAGTGCGAATATTTCCGCCTATCTTTTGTGTATAGTCTCCTTCTACCTCTAAATGATAATTACCTTTAATATATTCTCTTACCGTTCCTGCTATTGTTAGATTAACACTACCTGATACATAAACATTAGAACCACCAGCAATAATCTCATAGTTGTCTCCAATAACTTTAACAACTTTATCACCATTAGTATGAAGTTCCTCAAATGTTCCTGACTTATGCTGAGTAAATAATCTTTCAGCACCAGGGCTATCATCTATCTCACGTATATGACCTGACTCACTTTCGTGAACATGATTGTATGGATATTGAGCGGATGTATAAGGATCTGCATCTTTTACAATTCCTTTAGGTTGAGGTTCTTCCCAAAATCCTCTAGGGTCTTCTTCTGCAATATCTGATACAGTAGATAGGTTTGGTTTAGTTGCTTTTGGAACACCTGTATGATCTTCTGGAGGATGTTCATCACCTTCAACATGAGGTATACTAGGATCACCTCGTAGTCTTCGTGATCTACGTTCAATTAATTTATTATGATTTTCTGAATTTTCACCTTGAGCAAGTCTACTGGTATCTGATTCTCCAACCTCATGCCCAGAGGCCATAGTATAGGTATCACCATCTACAGGATAAGGCCCATATGCAGGATCACCTTTATACTGAGTCTGTATAGCATCTTTTCCTCTAGGATCATTAAACCCTTCTCTTGGGTCAGCAGCTGCTTCTGGATTACCAGGAAGAGAACCTATGATGATAGGTTGTTGCTTGTCTTCAGCATCTCTAAAGAAACCGATAACATAAGAACCTTCAACAAGAAAGGATGGAGTGCTGCCCATCCCATGCATAGAAGGGTCTGTTACTGGATGCATAACATGAGCCCAAGGTAAATCGGTTGTGGGAAGAGCAGATATATCTTCTGTATGAAAACCAAGACAACGAACTCGTACTCTTCCTAGAGCATCAGGATCACTACGATCTTCTACTACACCAACAAACCAGACAAACCCATCTAGTCCCATAAAATTACTTTTTGCTACCATACCAATCCTCACATATATTTATATATGTATTTATAAGGATTAATGCAAGTCTGGATCTCGACCTAAACGAATTTTTTCTGGCTTGTCATATTTTTCAACTTCATAAATCACATTTGAGTCTAGATTACTATCCCGAAATTGTTGTAAAATTAAATGTACGTCATCCTTATCTAGATGATCAACCATTATTGTCTTAGTAATAATTCTATATTTTATCATTATAAGTAATATTTAGTAAATATTATATTAGAACAACTCTGATTCGCAAGCATACTCATTACCAAGAGTAGTTTTAATCTCAAAAAAGATAGAATCCTTGTGCTTATCGCGTACAGGAACATACTTCTTAGTCTTCTTAGACCAATAAGTAACTAAACCACCCTCTAACTTAACATCATCATACGAGTCAGATTCTACTGAAGTAAGCTTACCTGTATACTTATCACCAATATCATCAATAAATGATACAACCGCGCCAATTTCTAATTTCATAATAATTTCCTTTGTTTCATTATATTAACTATAACATATAGAATATAGTTTGTCAACATAAAAATGCACTTTTTATAAAGTTTATTTTAATCTTTACTCCAGTATGATAACACCCAATTAATTATCATCATAGGAAGTGTTATAAGTAAAAAGTAAACTATAAGAAAAATAAGAATTACAAATCCAAAGGTTAACGTAAAAATTAAATCAATTACTAGCTGTATCTTTCCTCTTACAGTCTTGATAGGAACAAATCCCATTAATCCTCACCACCAAAGATTCTTTCCCAACCTTCTTTGTATTTTGGAGATATAGGTCTGCTTGCAACACTACCAGTTTTTTGTGATTGCAATGTATCGTAGGCAATCTTCTTACCTCTATGTACAGCAGTACGAACCTCTTTTACAAATTCACCAGCTCTTCGATCTCCTTCTGGTGTAGTAATATCAATATCTTTTGGCATTGTAATAGTATCAGAACCTTCTTTATGAAAACCATCAGAAGAGATACTACTCCCCTTCTTCTGCTGCCATGCGTGATCTACTCTCTCAATAGTGGAACCATCAGAAGTTGTTTTAACAATAGTTCCTTCACCAAACTTACCTTTACCTTTTACTACCTTATCAACAATATCTTGTTTTTTAACTACTTTGTCTTTCACAACCAATTTCCTTTTTGTTCTTATTTGTTATCATAGCTTCGACCTCTAGGCCGAAGATCATTTACCGATTTCCACTCATCATATTCTTTTTGTAATTTTTCAACTCGTTTTCTTTCCTTTGCAGCAGCTGCTTTAAACTCTGGTGTGGATGCATCATTTAATGGGTATGGTCTAATACCCGCAAGTTCTTTCCAATCAAAGTGTACAGATATAGATTCATCTTGAATACCTTCTATCCATTCCTTTATCTCATAATTTGTATCATGTGCTATGTTGTAATAACCCAACTGCTCAATCAGAAAATCTTGCTTCCAAGCTTTTGTATTCAATTCATTCTGTTCTACTGAAAGAGCCAACTCTTCTTCTGGTGGAAGTTCTTCTTCAATACCAAGCATTGCATTAATCTCTTCATCGGTAAGACCAAGTTTTTTTAACTTGGCAATACCTGACTTTTTAATATCATCCATAACTACTCCTGACCATCTTCATCAACACTCTCCAATGTAATCTCTTCAATTTCTTTTGAGCCATACTTAAACTCTGTCTCACATGCTAGGTCTAACTTATGCATAATATCTTCCGTGAAATATTTATGAGGATTGTTAAGTATCTCTTTACCAAACTGCTTCGTTCCATCAGGCATCTCAAATCGTGTGGATACCTTCTTAAAGATTTCATACTTCTCTGCAAGTTCCAGCAGACCATAGTAACGATCAAGTCCCTTATCATAAGTTAATCTTACATCAACCATCTTATTCTCTTTGGTGAGTCTCGACTTATGATTCTTACAGTGAATGATATTACCGATTACTTCTGTACCATCCTTCTCCTTCTTCTTAGAAAGATACACAATCGAACTCGCTGCGTATTTTAGACCACTACCACCACCCATCTCTTTGGTGGAGAAGAGTCCCATACTCTCGTAAGTATGATTCGTTACTACCATCGGAACATTCGCTCGCCCCAACTTTAGAGTCAGAACTCGAAACGCTGCTTTGAGAACCTGAGCTCTCGTCATATCCCTTGTCTCTTTACCATCAGAAGTATCTTCGACTTCCTTGGTAGTACTCAGCATACCCAGAGAATCCAGACATATAAACAGAGGCTTTCGCTCCGATTCGTCTTGTGCAAGATACTGATCAAGAACCTTCAGGGCTTGAGTACGAAACTCCTGCACAGTAGTCACAGGAAATATCACCATTCTCTTCGTGTCAATTCCTCTTTCAATTACCATCTGCTTTGTAATCGCACTTTCACTCTCAAAATATATGACACCTGCATTTGGGTCTACATCAAGAAAGTTCTTTACAATTCCCATAAGAAAGTATGTCTTACCTGTTGCACTTTCACCTGCGAGAGCTGTAATCTTATTTGCAGGCAATCCACCATTCACTGAACCACTCAATAGTCCATTCAGTATGTATGAACCTGTGTCAATAAAAGTATTAACGTCACCTGCCTCTACACCATCATCCACAATAGATGCATACTCATTACCAACTTCCTTGATAATGTCTCTTAAAAAATCACTCATTTATCTTTCCTTATAAAAAATCATACCGCCGTGGTCATCAATAATATACTCTATACCCCAAACTTCTTCCATAGTAGAAACCAGAGATTCTCGAAAGTAATTCGGAACTCCGGTAATACTAATATAACTATTAGAACCAACATTTTTAATTGGGCCTTCTTTATCTAAATGTAATGTCAAATGATCAAATATAAAATCAGGTATTCGCATAGTTTCTTTCTTTCTTCATAGTATTAATATTATCACTTTACACAGTGTAACAGATGTAATCAAATAAGTCAAGGAACTTTATGAGGGAAAATAATATTATTCCCCGTATATGGAATAACTTGTTTATTTAATATCTCTATTCTATTTAATATTTCTTTCCGATATGTGGGAGTAATAGATGGAACTGTGAGCTCACTCTTTAAAACCTGCACCACAAGCATATCTGTAGATGATAGATTTTTATTCATTCGAATTGTCTCCGTAGTCTTATAGGGGAAATATGCATATTCTCTTCTTTTACTTATGTTATATTTAATATACGGGTAGTGCATTTGAGTTGCTCTGAGGTTTTGGGGGGGGCCTTTCTATCACAAGTATATCTCCATTTATAATATCAGGGTAGTGCAATCAACATACGCTCAGTTTTCGATACCCTCTAATCATCAGAAAATATCATCAGGGAACCTAACATCCTGTATAGATTACATTTACCTGCTCAGTTCTTAAGGCCCCCTTTACCTGAGAATAGTGGTGTGTGAGATGTCTGTTCAAGGGGAGAAAGGAGATAAATCCCTGACACCTCACACTGGTATAAAAAGAAGAGACAACACGAACCCTCACACCATATATTATAATGGAACTTTACTGTGAGCCAGGATCATAATACTATGATCGCACCAACCTTAATGTCTCTAATAAAGTTTAACTAGTTCTCGTATTTTGTATTGTATTCCTCATATCTTCCGTGAAATATTTATGAGGATTGTTAAGTATCTCTACTCTCCAATGTAATCTCTCTTCATCAACTGCACATTCATCACCCATACTAGTCAGTGTAGTCTCTCTGAGAGCTCTCAGTGTAGTCATGGCAGCCCTTGTTCTTCCATACTTCAATAGGTTCATAACAATATCGATATCACTCAGCGTCTTATTAAAATCAGTCATTCAATTTTCCTGAGAGACTTTCAGTGGTTAATACCCTAGATGGCAAATCCATCTCCAGTAGCCTCTCTCTTCATTATCTTTATAGTACCATACTAATACCTGTTTGTCAAGAACAATCGTACATTATTCTATATTTAATTCATAGTGTATCATATATGTCACAATGTTATACAGTCTATAGTTATTCATTAACCCTCAACATAGTTGAGTATATACTACTATATGGCCATTGTCAAGTCCCTTTATGAACTATTTCATCGATATTCATGGGGGAAACTAAGCTATCTGTGATAATATCTGAGTATGTGTGGAAATAATGCTGAAACTCTGCAAACTTTAATCCCTATGACATATATCGTATATACCTTTATTTGTACCTTTTTAATATATGGTCAAATATGGGTATTTATGGGTTTCTGTGGTAGACTTATCCGCAAAACCCCCAATTATCTTTATATGGAGTGTATTTACCTTCTCTCTTGAGAGCAATCCTCAAATTCTTTACATCTCCTGTGGCACTTCTAGGTATCATATACCATGTATCATGAACTACATCATGCACAGCAAAGAAGTCTATAGACTCTGGTGGATATGGATATTTACCTTGTTTGCCTGACTTGACAGCGTTTGTTCCCTTACAGATGTTGACATTACCATCTCCCTTGATAGATGATTTGACTTGCACTTTGAGTAGTTTACTATTAACATCTACAATAAGGTCATAATTTTCTGTTGTAAATGGTGTGCTTACACTATACCCATGTTCAATCATACATTTATGAGCAAATATCATCTCTGACCGTTCACCTTGTTTTACTGTATTCTTCATTATCCCTCTAGCATTGATACTACTTGTCTTGTATGTCTACATTTACTATTGTACATGAACCCTTTACACTCGCATGTAAATCCTTTATCATGCATTGTTATCTTGTATTCATCACCCTTCTTACTACCAGCAACTGGCCATATGGTGTTTACGAGGAAATGGTTCTTGGTGTTGATTTCTTTTGATTTGTAATATCTTTTCATAGGGCATTAGCAACTACACGAAGTTTTGGAGATTTTTCAAGTTTTTCCATCGCAGATTTCAACCGTTCATAAACAGTGGTATCACTCAC